>Ga0265342_10000173_pt1 | contig 71239 bp, 52 predicted proteins | sample 4CB327metaG_FD_203125 | JGI IMG/M metagenome (GOLD analysis project Ga0265342, IMG submission 203125) | Rhizosphere microbial communities from Carex aquatilis grown in University of Washington, Seatle, WA, United States - 4-CB3-27 metaG | ecosystem: Host-associated > Plants > Roots >...
GAGCGCTGCGGCTCGCGAGGTCTGCCCTCTCCCTAACCCTCTCCCGCGGACGGGAGAGGGGACCGGAACCTACGCCGGGGGCGGCGTGCCGCCCACGCCGAACTTGCCCTGCAGGTCCACGTAGCGGCAGCGCGTGTCGTACGACGTCTCGTAGGCGTCGCCGTGGCGGCGGATCAGCGCCAGTTCCTGCTCGTGCGGCGGGCCGATCGGGATCACCATGCGACCGCCGTCAGCGAGCTGGTCGACCAGCAGCGGCGGCACGCGCGGCGCGCCGGCCGAGACCACGATGACGTTGAAGGGCGCGTGCTCGGCCCACCCCGCCGCACCGTCGAACGAATCGACGGTGACGTTCCGGAAACCGAGCTCGGCCAGCGTACGGCGCCCGCGCTCGGCGAGCTCGGGGATGATCTCCACCGCGAACACCTGCCGGCAGAGCTCCGCCAGCACGGCCGCCTGGTAGCCGCAGCCAGCACCGACCTCGAGCGCACGATCGCTCGCCCGGGGCTGGCAGAGCTCGGTCGCTCGCGCCACCATGAACGGCTGCGAGATCGTCTGCTCGAAGCCGATGGGCAACGGCCGGTCTTCGTAGGCCACGCTGTGCAGCGACGAGTCGACGAACGCGTGCCGCGGAACCGACGCCATCGCGCCCAGCACCCGCGGATCGGCGATCCCGCGTGCGGCGATCTGCTCCAGCACCATTGCCCGCCGCGCCCGCTCGAACGAGGCTGCCGCCGTCTTTTCACCTTGCGAGCCGCCGCCTGCCATTGGGGCTAAGTGTTAGCGCGGCTGACTGCGTCGTGCACGAAATTACCCAGCCGCCAGGCCACGAGCTCGCCCATGAGCCGCGTGTGGGTGAGATCGAGCCCGAGCGGGGTCACTGATGCCAACCCCTCCCGGACCGCGCTACAGTCCGAGCCCGGCAGATCAGTGGCGTTTTCTTCGGGCCCGCCAATCCAGTAGTAGGAACGGCCGCGCAAGTCTTGCCGGACCTCGACCTGATCGCGGTACACCCGCTGACCCAGGAAGGTGACCTGGTAGCCGCGCAGCGCACCTCCCGGGATGTTCACGCTCAGCAACGAAGCCTCCGGGATCGCGCCCGGCCCGCGCGCGATCGCCTCGGCCGCGATCGCCTGCAGGAAGCCAGCGGCCTGCGAGAAATCCTGCTCCCTCCGCCTTTCGAGCGAGATCGCAATCGACGGCACGCGCCGGAGCGCTGCCTCGACCGCACCCGCGACCGTGCCCGAATAGAAGACGTCGGAGCCGAGATTGTAGCCGTTGTTGATACCCGAGACGCACAGGGCCGGCCGCCGCGGCACCAGGTGCAGCAGCGCCAGGTAAACGCAGTCGACCGGCGTGCCGTCGATCGAGAAGACGCCGGGCTCGATTTCATCGACGCGCAATGGACGGTCCAGGCTGATCGAGTGCGAGGTCGCGCTCCGTTCGCGATCGGGCGCGGCGATCACCACGTCGCCAACGTCGCGCAACACCTTGGCCGCGGCGCGAATCCCCGGCGCCATCACGCCGTCGTCGTTGGTCACCAAGATCAAAGGACGCTCGGACATCGTGCCGGGTTCTACTTTGCGGGGAACGTCGCGCGCAAGGAGCGGATGCGATCGGGCCCGCTCGCACTTGCGCGCGCGGCCGCAAGGGTTGATGGTGGGGGCCCATTTCGACCGAGGAGACGACCATGTCGATCAGCCGACGAGAGACGTTCCAGATCCTGGGCGCAAGCGCGCCTGCCCTGTGGCTCGCGAGCAAGGCCCAGCCAGCCGTCGCCGCGCCCGCAGCCCCCGCGGCGGGCGGTGCATTCGCAGGAAAACACGCCGTGGCGCCGCTGCCGTTCGATCCCAAGAAGCTGACCGGGATCTCCGAGAGGATGATCACCTCGCACCACGACAACAACTACGCGGGCGCGGTGAAGAACCTCAACAAGGTCGAGGAACAGCTCGCGACCACCGGCAAGGACACGCCGGGCTTCGCCGTCAGCGGCCTCAAGGAGCGGGAGCTGCTGTTCACCAACTCGCTCATCTATCACGAACACTACTTCGGCAACCTCGGCGGCAACGGCAAGTGCGGGGGGCCAATCGAGAAGCGCCTCGCGGCAACCTATGGCTCGCTCGCGCGCTGGGAGGAGCACTTCCGCGCCGTCGGCAACAGCCTGGGTGGCGGCAGCGGCTGGGCGATCCTCGACCTCAACTTCCACACGGGCGAGCTGCGCACCTACTGGGCCGGCAACCACACGCAGTCGGTGGCGTTCGGCGCGCCCCTGCTGGCGATGGACATGTACGAGCACGCCTACGCGATCGACTACGGCGCCGCTGCGGGCAAGTACATCGACGCCTTCTTCCAGAACATCAACTGGGACGAGGTCAACCACCGCCTCGAACGCGCCGACAAGGCCACGGCGTCGTTGCGGGCCTAAGGGATGGCGGAGGTTCGGAACCCCCCAGGGTTCCGAACTGAATTGGTCGGGGCGACTGGATTTGAACCAGCGACCCCCTGTCCCCCAGACAGGTGCGCTAACCAGGCTGCGCCACGCCCCGACGTTTTTTGTGAATGCCTTACCTACTCTGAAAAGGGGCGGTTGCGAAAGGAAATTTAGACCGCGGACGTCGGCGCTACCACGGGCGCCGCGGCTCGTAAGGTCTGCCCTCTTCCTAACCGTCTCCCGCGGACGGGAGAGGGGATCGGAGCCTAGTTGGCCGGGCCGTCGACCAAGCGGATCAGGTCGACGAGCCCCTGCTTGATCTTTCGCGCCAGCTCACGATCGATGGGCGCCTCTGGCAACGGCGGCGGCACCGCCTTTTCCGCCTCGCCCAGCTCGCGCAGGCGGGTGCGTGCGCCCTCTATCGTGAAGCGCTCGTCATACAAAAGGTGTCGAATGCGCAGCAACAGCTCGACGTCCTTGCGCTGGTAAAGCCGCTGCTGCGACCGCGTCTTCTTCGGGCGGATCGAGCTGAACTCGGTCTCCCAGTAGCGCAAGACATAGGGCTTGACCGCGCACAGCCGCGCGGCTTCGCCGATTTTGAAAAACGGCTTGTCTGGTATTCCGGATGCGTCGGTCGGCTTAGGAGCTCGGCGCGCCAAAAGTTCCTCGTCCCCGGATCACCCGTTGAGCGCGTTCTTCAGGACCTGGCTCGGCTTGAACGTCAGCACGCGACGCGCGCTGATCGTGATCTCCTGTCCGGTCTGCGGATTTCTTCCGGCGCGCGCGTTCTTGTCGCGCACCACGAAGTTACCGAAGCCGGAAATCTTGATCTTCTCGCCGCGCTCGAGTGTTTCTTTGATCGTGTCGAACACCGTCTCCACGATCTCCGCCGCCTCTTTTTTCGAAAACCCGCCGACCTTCTCGTACACGTTCTCAACAATGTCGGCCTTCGTCATGACCCACGAGCTATAACCCGAATAAGCCTTTTGGGTCAAAGAGTTAGTAAAACCCTTCGCGCTATGACCTCGGACCCCTCAAAGGGCTCCGAACCTCCGAGAATCAACGAATCGAAATCGGATGCGCCGCGCCCAGCGCCGAGACCACGCGCGCGTGCGCTGCGTCGACCTCGGCGTCGGTGAGCGTTCGATCGGCGGCGCGATAGGTCATCGTCCAGAGCATTCCCTTTTTCCCCGGCGCGACATAGCGCGGATCGCGGAAGTCCTCGAGCACCGCGAGCTCGCGCAGCAGCGGCTCGGCCGCTGCCGCCATCGCGGCTCGCTGCTCGTCGGCGGTGATCGTGTCGGCGATCCAGAACGAGACGTCGCGCGTCGCCGCGGGAAAACGCGGGGGCGAGACGCTGGCCGGCGCGCGCCGCTCGCCGGCCACCGCGTCGAGCTCGACCTCGAAGTAGAGCGCGCCGTCGCCGAGGCCGAAGCGCTTGCGCTGGGCCGGGTGGACCTCACCGCAAAGCCCTATCTCGCGCCCGGTCCCCTGCAGACCCGAGAAGATCCGGGCGGAGATCCCCGGGTGCACGATCGGGGTCTCGCCGGCCGTGGCGCGATAGCTCGGCTCCTCGATCCCCAGCGCACGCAGCAGCTCGTCGGCGATTCGCTTGACGTCGTAGAAGTCGAGCGAGTCGCCGGGCTTGAGCCACTCGGGCCGCCGCCCGACCAGGATGCCGGCGGCAATGGTCGGCTCCGACGGATGCTCCTTGGCATCGGCGCCGCGCAGCACGACCGGCCCCACCTCAAAAAGGGCTACGTCGGGCACACCGCGCATCAGGTTGCGCCGCGCCGCCTCACAGAGGCCGGGGAATAGCGACGTGCGCATGACCTCGTAGTCCGACGAGATCGGGTTCTTCACGGCGACACCGTCGGCGAGCGGCGCGCCGTTGCGCCGGGCCTTGCCCAGCGCCTCCAGCCAGGGGCGCGGGACGAAACCCCAGGTCACCGCCTCGTGCAACCCCTGCGACGCCAGCACGTCGCGCGCACGATCGGCGAGCGCCTCCGGGCTGTTCGCCGGCGCGCGCGCCCCCGGCGGCAAGCGCGCGGGCACGCGGTCGTAGCCGGTGAGGCGCATGACCTCCTCTATCAAATCGGGCTCGATCGAGATGTCGGGCCGGAACGTCGGCACGACCGCGGTCAGGGCATCGCCGGCGAGGTCGGCGCTTATGTCGATCGACGTCAGTTTTTCCGCCGCCTGCGCGAGCGGGATCTCGAACCCCGCCGTGCGCGTGAGGCCGGCCAGCGACAGTGACACCCGGCGCGGGTGCTGCTGCATCGGATAGCGGTCGACCGGTTCGCCGTTGACCACGCCACCGCCGAGCCGCGCGATCATCGCCGCCGCGCGCAGCGACGCGTGCGGGATGCCGTTGGCGTCGACGGAGCGCTCGAAGCGATGCGACGCCTCCGAGTGCAGGCCGAGGCGCCTGGCGGTGCGGCGCACGCTGCGCGGGTCGAACGTCGCCGCCTCGAGCAGCACCGCGGTCGTTCCAGCGGACACCTCGCTGGTCGCACCGCCCATCACACCCGCGAGCGCGACCGCGCCGCGCCCATCGGCGATCACGATGTCGCCCTCCTGCAACGGCCGCTCGACGGCGTCGAGCGTGGTCATGCGCTCGGCGCGGTTCGCGCGCCGCACGACGATCGCGCCCGAGAGCTTGTCCAGATCGAACGCGTGCAGCGGGTGGCCGGTCTCGAGCATCACGTAGTTGGTGACGTCGACCAGATTGGAGATCGCACGCACGCCGCACGCGGCGAGGCGGATGCGCAGCTCGATCGGGCTTGGCCCCGCGTGGAGGCCGGTGAGGATGCGCGCCGTGTACCGCGGACAGGCAGCGGGGTCGCGGATCTCGACATCGATCCCGCGACCGGCGGGCAGCGGCGCCACCGGGGCGTCGTCGGGGCGCGGCAGCTTCCAGCGCGTCTTGAAGAGCGCCGCCGCCTCGCGCGCGATGCCGGCGTGCGAGAGCGCGTCGGGCCGGTTGGGCGTGACGTTGACTTCGAGCACCTCGTCGAGCAGGCCGACGCTGCCCGCAAAGTCAGCGCCGAGCGCCATCGCCCCGCGCGGCAGGACGATGATGCCGTCACTCGACTCGCTGATGCCGAGCTCCGCCTCGCTGCACAGCATGCCCGGCGACATCACGCCACGGATCTCACGCCGGTCGAGCGTACGCCCGCCCGGAAGCGTCGCGCCCGGAGGCGCCCACGCGACCAGACCGCCGGCGGCCGGAACGTTGGGCGCGCCGCACACGACCTCTTCCTCGACCGCGCCGTCGCCGGCGCGCACCCGCACGCGCACGATCTGCAGCTTCTCCGCGCCGGGATGCGGGCGCACGCCGCGCACCTCGGCGATCTGCACGCCGCGCACGTCGCGGCCGCGGCGCTCGATCGACTCGACCTCGAGCCCGGCAAGCGTCAGGCGCTCGCCGACCGACGCCGCGGTCACGCCGGGCGGCAACTCGCAGAGCTCGCGCAACCAGTTGAAGGAAATCTTCATGCCCGCGCTCTCATCTCACCGAAACTGCGCCAAAAACCGCTCGTCGTTCTCGTAGAACGCGCGCAGATCGTCGACGCCGTACTTCAGCATGGCCATGCGCGAAACACCCATGCCGAAGGCGAAGCCCGACACCGTCGCCGGGTCGTATCCCACGGCGCGAAAAACGTTGGGATGCACCATCCCCGAGCCGCCGATCTCGATCCAGCCGCTGCCCTTGCACAGGCGGCACGCGCGCGCGGCACCGCCCGGCGCGTCGGTGCGCTGGCCGGTCCCCTCGCACAGGTAGCAGGCGGCGTCGACCTCGGCCGAGGGCTCGGTGAACGGGAAGTAGCTCGGGCGCAGGCGCACGCCCAGCTCGCGCGTCGAACCGCGCCCGAAGAACTTCTGCACGAAGTGCAGCAACGTGCCCTTGAGATCGGCGAACGACACGTCCCGATCGACCAGCAACCCCTCGACCTGCGGGAACATCGGGGTGTGGGTCGCGTCGTCGTCGCGGCGGAAGACGTTGCCGGGCGCGATGATCCGCACCGGCGGAGGCCCCGCCATCATGGTGCGGATCTGCACCGGGGAGGTGTGCGAGCGCAGGATGCGCCCGCCCTCGACGAAGAACGTGTCCTGCATGTCGCGCGCAGGGTGGTCGGGCGGCGTGTTGAGCGCGTCGAAGTTGTGCCACTCGGTCTCGACCCAGGGGCCGGTGCGCACCTCGAACCCTATGCCGTGGAAGATCTGCTCGATCTCGCGGCGCACCAGCGTGAGCGGGTGCAGCGTGCCCAGGCGGCGCCCGCGCGGCGGCAGCGTGACGTCGATCGAGCGCGCGAGATCTTCGGCGAGCGCGGCGTCGTCGAGCCCGGAAAGGCGCGCCGCGACGGCGCCTTCGATGCTGCCCTTGGCGCGGTTGGCGGCCTCGCCGACGGCGGGGCGGTCCTCGGCCGGCAGGCGGCCGAGCGTCTTCATCAGCTCGGAGACCTTGCCCTTCTTGCCGACGTAGCGCGCTTGAGCGAGCCGGATCTCCTGCTCGGCCGCGAGATTGGAGATCTCGCCACCAAACTCGGCGGCAAGCCGATCCAGGTCGGCGATGATACGGGAGGCGTCCTCGCTGGGCATGACAGCCGGGGCGGCCGGCCGCCGACGGCGGAGCCGTCAGGCGGCGGCGGGCGTCAGGCGGCGCGCGCCGTCTCGATGACCTTCTTGAACGCGCCGGGATCGCTGATCGCCAGGTCCGAGAGGATCTTGCGGTCGAGCGCGATGTTCGCCTTGTCGAGGGACGCGATCAGCCGCGAGTACGAGATCCCGTTGTCGCGGGCGGCGGCATTGATGCGCGTGATCCAGAGACCGCGGAAGTCCGGCTTCCTCTTGCGCCGGTGGAAGAGCGCGTAGCGCCACTTACGGTGGACCGCTTCTACCGCTGCTTTCCAGAGCTTTGACCGACCGCCGCGGAAACCCTTCGCGTGCGCGCGAATCCGGTTGCGGCGTCGAGTTGACTTGTAACCACCTTTGGCGCGAGGCATGGACTGTTTCCTTCGTTTATCGCTGAATCAAAATCATGCGTAGGGGAGCATCGCTTTGATCTGATGCTCTTGAGTCTTGCTGACGTAACCACCGCGGCGCAGCTTGCGCTTGGCCGACGAGGACTTGTGGGTCAGGCAGTGGCGAAGGTACGCCTTCTTGCGCTTGACCCGCCCATTGGCGGTCAGCTTGAAGCGCTTCTTCGCGCTGCTGTTGGACTTCATTTTGATCTTGGGCATGAGAGGCCGCGGAGTATAGCGATTCGCGTTTTCTAGGCAAGCATTTCGACGCGAAACGAACCTCCGGGCCCCCGCCCCCCCCCCGGGGCTAAGACTTGCCGAGGGGTTTCGCCGGTTCGGACGCCGGCTTGGCGGCCGGGGTGGGCGCCGTGACCGGTGACTTGGCGGCCGGAGCGGGCGAAGCCGCCGGAGCCGCCGGAGCGGGCGCAACCGCCGGAGCGGGCGAAGCCGCGGGAGCGGCCGAAGCCGCGGGAGCGGTCGCCCCCGCCGGAGCGGGAGCGGCGGGGGCTGCAGCGGGCGCTGCCCCACCTGCGCCACCCGCGACCGGCGGACCGAGCCGCGCGCCCGAGGACGGAACGGGTGCGGGTCCAACCGCGGTGGGGGCCGGGCCCCCGGCGCGGATCACGCCGCCGCGCGGGCCGATGGTCATGACCATCCGGCGCCCTTCCATCATCGCGCGCTGCTCGACCATGGCGATGTCGTTCACCGCCTTCAATACCTGGTCCAGCATCTGCTGCCCCATCTCCGGGTGCACGATCTCGCGGCCGCGGAAGACGACCACCAGCTTGCACTTGTTGCCCTCGGACAGGAACCGGCGAATGTGCTTCACCTTGAAGTCGAAGTCGTGGTCGTCGGTCTTGGGGCGAAGCTTGATCTCCTTGAGCACGATCGTGGACTGGTGCTTGCGCGAGGCCTTTTCCTTCTTGGAGGTCTCGTACTTGAACTTGCCAAAGTCCATGATCTTGCAGACCGGTGGCGCCGCGCGCGGATTGACCTCGACGAGCTCGAGGCCCAGCTCTTCCGCCATGCGGAGAGCTTCGTGCGTGGGGATGATTCCAACCTGGCCGCCGTCGGCGCCGATGACCCGCACCTCGGGCACGCGGATGCGCCGCCCGACGCGGTAGCTGTCTGCTGAGCTCGAAGGGGCTTGAAAGGATGGCCTTGCGATGATCTTTCTCCTGGTTCCGGTTCTCGCCGCGGTTACGCGCCGACCGCTCCAATGGGCGGAGGCGCGGCTTCCTTAGCCAGCCGCTGCGCGAACTCCTCGAGCGCGGTGGCCGGTTGTTGCTGACCTTCTCGTGTGCGCGGCGAGACCACGCGAGCGGCCATGTCCTTCTCCCCTACGACGACCATGTAGGGGATCTTTTCCATCTGAGCCTTGCGGATCTTCGCGCCGAGCTTCTCGGCCGACACGTCGGCCTCGACGCGCAGGCCCTCGGCACGCAGGCGCGCCGAGACCTCGTTCGCGTAGCTCTCCGCCTTTTCGCTGACCGAGACGACCCGCGCCTGCACCGGCGCAAGCCAGAGCGGGAACGCGCCGGCGTAGTGCTCGATGAGCACGGCGATGAACCTCTCCATCGACCCGAGCAACGCGCGGTGGAGCATGATCGGCCGCTGGCGCGAGCCGTCCTGGGCGACGTACTCGAGCGCGAAGCGCTCCGGGATCTGGTAGTCGAGCTGGAACGTCGAACACTGCCAGTGCCGCCCGAGCGCGTCGCGGATCTTGAGATCGATCTTGGGACCGTAGAATGCACCGCCGCCGACGTCGACCTCGAACGGCCGGCCGGTCGCTTCGAGCACACGGCGCAAAGTCGCCTCGGCGCGGTCCCACGCTGCCGGCTCGCCCATGAAGCTCTCGGGCCGCGTCGCGAGGAAAAGATCGAAGGTCTCGAAGCCGAAGAGCTTGAGCATCTCCAGCGAGAACTTCAGGCAGTTGGTCATCTCTTCGCCGATCTGGTCCTCGCGCACGAAGAGGTGCCCGTCGTCCATGGTCAGGCCGCGCACGCGCAGCAGGCCGTGGAGCACGCCCGAGCGCTCGTAACGGTAAACCGTGCCCAGCTCCGAGTAGCGCAGCGGCAGCTCGCGGTACGACCGCATCTGCGAGCGGTAGATCGCCGCGTGGAACGGACAGTTCATGGGCTTGACCAGATAGCGCTGGCCGTCGAGCTCCATGCCGCCGAACAGGTTTTCCTTGTAGTGCGCCAGGTGCCCCGACGTCTCGAGCAGCTGCTCGCGCGCGACGTGGGGTGTGTAGACCAGGTCGTAGCCGCGACGCACATTCTCGCGCCGGATTATCTCTTCGATCTGGTAGCGGACGTGGGCGCCCTTGGGGTGCCAGAGGACGAAACCCGGACCGACCAGGTCGTCCATCGAGAACAGATCCAGCGTCTTGCCGAGCACGCGGTGATCGCGGCGCTTGGCCTCCTCGATCCCCGCCAGGTACGCCTTGAGTTCGTCGGTGCTCGGGAACGCGGTGCCGTAAACGCGCTGCAGCTGGCGGTTGCGCTCGTCGCCGCGCCAGTAGGCGCCCGCGAACGACAGCACCTTGAACGCCTTGATGTCGCCGGTACGCTCGACGTGCGGCCCGCGGCACAGGTCGATGAAGTTGCCGTGCTGGAAGAACGAGATCGGCTCGCTCTCGGGAATCGACTCGATGATCTCGACCTTGTAGATCTCGCCGCGCGAGCGGAACAGCTCCAGCGCCTCGGCGCGGCTCACGACCTTTTGCTCGAAGCGCAGGTTCTCGGCGACGATCTTGCGCATCTCCGCCTCGATGCGCTCAGCATCCTCCGGCGCGAACGGCTCGGTGTCGAAGTCGTAGTAGAACCCGGTTTCGATCGACGGACCGATCGCGACCTTGGCATCCGGTCGCAGCCGCTTCACGGCGTCCGCCATAACGTGGGAGGCTGAATGCCTCATACGCGACAACGGATCGTCGGGCACGTCACCCTTGTCCCGTGGCCGAATCATCTTCCCTTCGCTCATGTAGCTACGGACACCCGCGCGGACCCACGCTCCCCACCTCGCGCCGCCAGACACATGTTCGCAGACCGCATCCGCGCACCGCGCCTCATCTCGGCAACATTTGCAGGCCGTCCACGACCAATCGAACCAGCGGAGAGAGCGAAGCGGGTCGCCCTCCCGGGTCGGAGGGTAGTGGTAGGCACGGGCGGGATTGAACCGCCGACCCCTACCGTGTCAAGGTAGTGCTCTTCCACTGAGCTACGTGCCTGAGCCGCGCAATTGAATGCGCGTACGTTACGGCTAGAGGGCGCGGTGTCAAGAGCAATGGCGCGCCCGGGTTCAAATAAACCGGGGCAGCTGCGCGGAGATAGTTGCCGTCGGTCAGGGGGCCTCGGGCATTGGGCCTCGGGCCTCGGGGAAAAGCCGGAGTTCTGCCTTGGATCCGGAAGCCCGAGGCCCGAGGCCTGAGACCCTTCCCGCCTCAAGCGACGCCCCCCTTTCTGTCGAGGTGCCCCGAAAACTGTTACCGTGCTGTGTCGAGAAAGTGCGCCCGCATCGTCAGCTCCCCTGTCAGGTCCGAGCTTGGCTCGCGATGTTCATCGGGCTCACCCCGGCGATCATCTTCCCGGCTATGGCGCACGCCCAGGCGGCGATCGACATCCAGCAGTTCGAGCCGACACCGTTCTCGGACGGCTACCTGCGAGTGGATGGTACGGCGATCCTGCCGCGCTGGAAGCTGCACGCCGGGCTCGATCTCGACTACGCCTGGAAGTCGCTGGTGCTGGTCGATGTCGCGCCCGCGATCCAGCGCTCCCGTAAGACTACATACGACTTCATCGACCACTCCGCCTCGGCCCATCTGAAGCTGGCAATGGGCATTGGCGGGCGCTTCGAAGTGGGCGCGCTGATCCCGGTCACCGCGTTCCAGACCGGCGACAGCGTCCCGACCGGCGAAGGCCGAGGGATCGCCGGCCTCGGTAACGCCCGGATCGGCGCCAAGGCGCGCATCCTGGGCAGCGGCACGTCGTCGGGCCCGGGCCTGGGCGCATCGTTGCTCGTCGCCCTACCCTGGGGCTACGGCGGCGCCTTTACCCACGACACCACACCCGCCTTCGAGGGGAAGCTCTTCGGCGAGCTCGCGCAGGAGCGATGGAGCGCGCGCCTCAGCGGAGGCTACCGCGCCCGCTCCGCCACGCAGCTCTTCGACATCACGCTCGACGACCAGCTCACCTTCGGCGTCGGAACCGAATTCCGGCTCCATGACCGGCTCGCCTTTCTCGCCGAGCTCGCGGGCGCGACCAGCGCCGCTCATCCGCTGAACGCGGCGAAGCAGACTCCGGTCGAGGTCCTGCTCGGTGTGCGGCGCCAGCTGGCGTGGCTCGGGGGTGACAACCGCTTCTGGCTCACCGCGGCCGCCGGTCCCGGCGTGACACCGGGGTATGGATCTCCCGAGGCGCGCGTGGTGGTGTCGCTCGACTGGTCGAACCGCCCGGTGCCCCGCCCGCCCGAGCCCTGGTCACCGCCGCCGCCACCGCCCGAACCGCCCAAGCCGCCCCCGCCCCCGCCGCCGGTCGCCGACCGCGACAAGGACGGAATTCCCGACGACGACGACGAATGCCCCGATGAGCCGGAAGACAAGGACGGCTTCGAAGACGAGGACGGCTGCCCGGATCCCGACAACGACAAGGACGGGATCCCCGACGCCGCCGACAAATGCCCCAACGAGCCCGAGACCATCAACGGCATCGAGGACGACGACGGCTGCCCCGACAAGGGTGAGACGGCCGTGCACATCGGCAAGGAAGAGCTGGAGACGCTGAAGCCGATCTTCTTCGAGACCGATCATTCGCGCGTGCGCCACGCGTACTACAACATCCTCGGGCAGATCGCGCTCACGTTGAAGGCGCACCCCGAGATCGGCCGCTGCGCCGTCGAGGGACACACCGACGACACCGGCCCACCCGAGTGGAATCAGAAGCTGTCGGTGCTGCGCGCCGAGGCGGTGGTCGAGTTCCTGGTCGACAAGGGCGTCGAGCGGTCGCGGCTGACCGCGATCGGGCGCGGCGAGAAGCTCCCCTGGGCGCCCAACGACACGGAAGAGGGGCGCGCGCAAAACCGGCGCGTGATCTTCCACATCGAGGGAGTCAACACCGAGGACCAGAAGCGCCAGGAGCGCCGGCAGCACATGCGCGCACGCAAGGCGGCGCCCGGATTGGCGGCGCCGCCACCCACAGAGGACGGCAGCCCCGCCACTCCTGAAGGCGCGCACCCCCGCGGAGGCCAGGGCTCCGACGTGAAGACGCCGTTTCTGCCCGGCCCCGAGAAGGCGTCCGGAGAGGACGCGAAGAGCGCGAAGGCCGGCGCGAAGACCGACGCAAAGACCGATCCGAAGACCGGCCCGAAGACGAGCTCGACCAAAACGACGCCGCGGATGCAGGGGCGCGTGCCTTCCGCGCCCGAGGAGCCACCCAAATTCGTGGAGCCTCAGCAATCCGGGCCCAAAAAGGCGGCGCCCCGTCCCGAGAGTCCCAACGGGCCCAAGACTCTGCGCGATCTCCTGCGGTTACCGGAACGCTGACCCCACGCTCGACGCGGCACCCAATCAGGTCTGGGGCCGACCCGCCGATGGTTTGTGGAGGGACGACAAAATGATACGCTGGCAGATAACGTGAGCGAGGAGCACGCACGCCACTCACGGGCGATTGCCGCGCTGCTGTTGCTGGTGGCCGCAGGTATGGGTTGCGCCCTGGACCGCGCTGGGCTCTCCGCTAGCGGGGGCTCGGGAGGCGGGGGGACCGAGCTCGACTCCGGCAGCGGTGACGCGCTCGCGGGGGACGCCCCTGGCGCGCTGGGCGGGCAGACCGGCCAGGGCGGCGGGATGGGCGGCATGGGCGCGCTCGGCGGCAACGGCGCGGGCGGCGACAACGGCGGCGCGGGCGGCATCGACGCCGGCAGCGACGTGATGTCGCCGCAGGACGCGGCGGACGCGATCTTGCCGCCGGATGCGCCGATGGACCTGGGCGGCGGCGGCCCCGACACCGGCGCGGTCGACCGGCCGGTGATCGATGCACCGACCGACGGCCCGGTGTGCACCTCGAACACGTTCTGCGACACCAACGCCGTCACGGTCACCCTACCCGGCGGGCGTTTCACCGGAACCACCTCGGGCAGCTCCAGCGACCACGGATCTTGCGGCGGCGACAAGGCACCGGAGGCGGTGTTCAAGCTGGTCCTCACGCAGAAGAGCGACCTCTTCGTCACCACGCACGGCACGGCGTTCGATACGGTGATCTACCTGCGGAGCAACACCTGCTGCGGCGCCGAGAGCGCGTGCAACAACGATGCGGACAACCGCAAGACCAGCGTGCTCACCGCGCGCGGTCTCGGCGCCGGCACGTACTACGTCTTCGTCGACGGGGCCAACGGCGGCGCCAGCGGCGACTTCACCGTCGACATCTACGCGACACCGGCGACGATCAACGCCACCGACAACTGCGGCAGCCCGGCGCGCATCGCCAACCTCCCGGTCACGGGGACGACCTGCGGCATGAACGACGACTTCACGCCGGTGATGGGGTGTCTGGTCGCGCCGGCGACCACGTCGGGCGACGGCGTCTACTACTTCGTGCTCGACGCGAACTCGACCATGGTCACGTTCAGCACCTGCACCAACACCTGCATCGACACCGCGCTCTACGTGCGCGACGTCTGCACGTCGGCGGCGGCCACCAACCAGAAATCGTGCAACGACAACTTCTGCGGGCCCGCCGTGGGCTCGATGTGCCCGCTGGGACCGCCGGTGCAGAGCCGCACCGTCGCGACGCTTGGGCCTGGCGTGCACTACCTGGTCGTCGACAGCCACGCCGGTGGCAGCTGCGGCTCGTTCACGGTCTCGCCGAACGGCGTGCCCCAGTAGCGTCGCGCGACCCGAACGGTTCTGCGCCGCGCTGATTCGCGGTAAGAGTGCCGAATGTCCTTCGGGCGCGCCTCGATCGCCATCGCTCTGCTCCTGATCGCAACCCACGCCGCTGGCGCGCCTCCCGCGGGCGGCACCGCGCCGGCGAAGGCGACCGGCCCGCGCACCTTCGCGAACCCGCTCAACCTCGACTACCGATTCGCGCTCGACGCCCCCGGACGCCGCGAGGCCGCCGATCCGGTGATCGTGCTCTTCGGTGACGATTACTACCTGTTCGCGTCGAAGTCCGGCGGCTATTGGAGGTCGCGTGACCTGGTCGACTGGACGCTCATCGTGCCCCAGGGGCTGCCCATCGAAGCCTATGCGCCGGCGGTGATGGCGTACGGCGGCGCGCTCTACTACAGCGCGTGCGACGTTGGCCTCTACCGGTCGCGTGATCCGGGCGGCGGCAAGTGGGAGCACGTCGGCGATCCCTTCAAGGCCGGCGATCCCGATCTCTTCGCCGACGACGACGACCGCGTCTATCTCTACTACGGGGTCTCCTACAACGGCGTGATCTCGGGCCAGGAGCTGGATCCGGCGGCGGGCTTCAAGAAGAAGGGCGCACCGTTCGTTTGCTTCCGCGCCGACTACGCGCACCACGGCTGGGAGCGCCGGGGCGAGGACAACCTGGGCGCGGTCGCGGACGGTCAGTTCTCCGAGGGGCCCTGGATCGAAGGCGCCTGGATGACCAAGCACCGCGGCACCTACTACCTGCAATACGCGGCGCCGGGCACGGAATTCAAGGCCTACGCCGACGGCGTCTACACCTCGACGTCACCGCGCGGACCGTTCGCCTACGCGCCGTCGAACCCCTTCTCGGCAAAGCCGACCGGCTTCATCGGCGGCGCCGGCCACAGCGCCACCTTCGCCGACAAGCAGGGGCGGTACTGGCACGTCGCCACGATGACGATCTCGGTCAAGCACATGTTCGAGCGGCGGCTGGGGCTCTTCCCGGTGACGTTCGATGACGACGGCACCATGCACGCCGACACCGCTCTCGGCGACTACCCGCAGGTGGCGCCGGCGCTGCGCGCCGAGATCGCCCGCGCGCCGCGCGCGAGCAACCGCGCCGGATCGATGCTGTTGTCTTACGGCAAGAAGACGAGCGCGTCGTCGAGCCTGGAGGGCCTCGGCCCCGAGCGTGCCACCGACGAAGACGTGAAGACCTACTGGAGCGCACGCACCGCCGGCACCGGCGAGTGGCTGGCAATCGACCTCGGCACGAGCTGCCGCATCGACGCCGTGCAGGTCAACTTCGGCGAGCACGAGGCGACGCAGCGGGGACGCGACGCGGGCGCGTGGCGCCAGTACCGCGTCGACGGCTCGCCCGACGGAACGAGCTGGCAGCCGCTCGCCGACCGCAGCAGCGCGACATGCGATCTGCCCCACGACTACCTCGAGCTCGGAACGCCGGCGCAAGCGCGCTCGGTGCGCGTGGTCAACGTCCACACGCCGGGCGGCGGCACCTTTGCGGTTCGCGATCTGCGCGTTTTCGGCGCCTGCGCAGGCGCGAGCGCGCCGGCGGTTGCGCCGCGCTTCGAGGCGCACCGGGATGCCAGCGACGCGCGCAACGCGGTCGTGCGCTGGGACCTCGTGCCTCACGCCGAGGGCTACCTCATCCGCTACGGCGCCGCGCCCGGGAAGCTGTACCGCAACCGCGAGATACGCGGGCAGCGAGAGATCACGTTGCACGACCTCGACGCGGGAGCGCCGGTGTTTTTGACGATCGATGCGTTCAACGAGGCGGGCGTGACGGTGGGGACGGAAGTCTCGAAGATCTGAAGAGACGTGGGAAAGAGGCCGGCCTACTCCTCGACCCTCCCGGACGCGTATAGCCCGTCGATCACCGACTGATACCGCTCGATGACGACCTTGCGCTTGACCTTGAGGCTAGGCGTCAGCTCCCCGCCCGCCTCGGTGAAGTCGCTGGGCAGCACGGCGAACTTCTTGACCGTCTCCCACGACGCCAGCTTGGCGTTGATCTGATCGAAGTCCTTTTTCAGCAGCGCGTGCAACTCGGGCGAGTCGCCAGGCGGCTTGCCGCTGGCACCGAACCGCTTCAGCGCGTCCTCCGACAGCGTCAGGAGCGCCACGCAGTACGGCCGCTTGTCGCCGTAAACCAGCGCCTGGCTCACCATCGACGACTGCACCTTGATCGCGTTCTCGATCGGCTGCGGCGCGACCTTTTTTCCGCCCGCGGTGACGATCAGATCCTTCTTGCGGTCGGTGATGCGCAGGAACCCATCCTCGACCACGCCGATGTCGCCCGAGTGGAACCAGCCGTCGGGCTCGACCGCCTCGGCCGTCGCCTGCGGGTTGTTGTAGTACTGATGAAACACGGATGGCCCGCGCATCAAGATCTCACCGTCGTCGGCGATCTTGACCTGGACCACATCCAGCGCCGGGCCGACAGTGCCGAAGCGGTAGTTATCGAGCCGGTTGAAGAACGCGGCGGCGACGGTCTCGGTCAGGCCGTAGCCCTCGAGGATCACGAGGCCGATCCCGTGGAAGAACTCGGCGATCTCCGGCGACAGCGGCGCGCCCCCCGAGACCAGGAAGCGACACTTGTCCAGCCCCAGGCGCTCGCGGACCTTGCTGAAGACCAGTCTGTCGGCGATGGAGTGCTTCAGCCCCAGCCAGGGGCCCAGCGACTTCCCCGCCCGCTGGCGCGACGACGCCGCTTTGCCGACGCCCAATGCCCATTTCACCAGCCTTCGCTTGCCCGGCGAGCCCTGCTCGAAAGCGGCCTGCAACCCGCTGTAGAACTTCTCGTAGATGCGCGGCACGCTGGCCATGAACGTCGGCCGCACCTCGACCAGGTTGTCCTTGATCTTCGCGATCCCCTCGGAGAACCAGGTCGTACAGCCGCTCTGGATCGGCGCCCAGGCGATCTCGCGTCCCAGCACGTGGGCCAGCGGCACGAACAGGTACTGCTGATCGCTCTCCAGAATGTTGATCGCGCGGACCGCGCTGCACACGCCGGCAGAGATGTTCTCGTGTGAGAGCACAACGCCCTTGGGCGTGCCGGTGGTTCCCGAGGTGTAGATGATCGTGAACATCGAATCGGGCGTGATCGCCGCCGAATGGCTGTCGAGCTCTCCGGGATGTTTGCCGAGCCAGACCTGGCCCGCGGCCCGCAGATCGTCCAGCGAGGTCACGAAGTCGCCCGCGCCGTGCGTGACCTCGGCCAGCGTGACGCGGGTCCGCCCCTGCGCGTCGGGCTTCTCCAGCGTCGCATCGCCGCTCACGTGGACGAGCCGCGCGACCGTGAACAGGCGGTGGCGCACCGGCAGCAGCTTGCCGATCTGCGACGCGTCCTCGACGATCACCAGCTTGGCGCCGGCGTCGCGGATGATGAACTCGCACTGCTCAGCCGTGCTCTGGGGATATATCGGTACGGTGACCGCCCCGGCCAGCAGGATCGCCACGTCGCACAGCACCCATTCGAGACGCGTCTGCGACAGGAGCGCGATGCGATCCCCCGGCGACACGCCCAGGGAAACCAGGCCCGCGGCAACCTCGCGCGCGAAACTGTCGGCTTCCGCCCACGTCATCGTGGCCCAAGCCGCGTCTTTCTTGTACCGGAAAGCAATGCGCTGCGGGGTCTCGCGCACCCGTCCCTTCCACATCGCGATCGCGGTCTTGGGCTCGTCTTTCCTGAGAGCGGCGATGTCGGCCGCGTTGAGACCCTGGCCACCGGTGGAACCTGCTCCGGAGCCGGTACGAAGATCGGCGGACGCCGAGAGGGCGGTCATGCCCTTAATAGTATAAAATTCCGGTCATGGCCGCGAAGTCTTTGCCACGGAGCCGCCTGATTTTGCGGGCGCTGGCAATTGCGCTGTGCGTGGCCAAGCACTGGGTGCGCTGGTGGATCGGCTGGACGGTGCTGCTCGTGACCTTTGCCGGAACGGCGCGGCGAAAGGCCTTTTTCGGCGAAGTGATCCTCGATCTGTTCCGCGAGCTCGGCGCGACTTTCATCAAGGTCGGTCAGATCATGAGCACGCGGCCGGATCTCATCCCCGACCACGTCTCGCGCGCGCTCGAGCACCTGCAGGACGACGTGGGGCCGTTCCCCTTCGAGGCCGTCGTGCGTACGCTCGAAACCGACTTCGGCCGCCCGATGAGCGAGCTCTTCGCCGAGTTCGCGCCGGTCCCGATCGCGTCGGCGTCGGTGTCGCAGGTCCACAAGGCGCGCCTGCCCAGCGGCCGCATCATCGCGGTCAAGGTGCGGCGCCCCAACGTCATCGAGCTTTGCACCTTCGACCTCGCGGTAATGCGCGTCGGCGCGCGCGTGCTCGACGCGATCCCGTCGATCGCGACGCTGTCGCCGGTCGCCACCATCGAGGAGTTCGGCCGCGCGATCTTCTCGCAGCTCGATTTCCGCATCGAGGCGCGCAACAACCGCCGCTTCCGCGAGAACTTCCGCGGCCACCCCAACGTCGTTTTTCCCGAGATCATCGAGGAGCTGTCGTCGGAGCGCGTGCTGTCCATGAGCTTCGTCGAAGGCACGAAGATCCTCGCCAAGCGCACGCGCTCCGATCCCAAACGCGTCGCGCGACTCGGGCTGCAGGCGCTGCTCAAGATGATCTTCGAGGACGGCTTCGTGCACGCCGATCTGCACCCCGGCAACATTCTGATCACGCCCCAGGACCAGATCGCGATGCTCGATCTCGGGCTGGTCGGCGAGCTCGACGATCCGCACCGACGCGGCTTCGCACGTTTCTTCGCCGCCTGGGCGCAGCGCGACGGCGACACCATGGCGCGCATCATGTACGACATGTCCGCGAACGCCCGCGCCGAACAGGACGCGCACGCAGGACGTTCGGCGCAGCACGACAACGACGCCTTCGAACGTTATCGCGCCGCGATCATCGAGTTCGTGGGCCGCTACTGGGGCCAGCGCCTCGGCGAGGTGCAGGTCGGCAAGGTGCTGTTCGACATGCTCGCGATCCTGCGCCGCCATCGCGTGCGCGTGAATCCGACGTTCACCATCGTGAACATCGCGATCGCGGTCACCGAGGGCATTGGCAAGCAGCTCGATCCCACGCTCGATCTGATGGCGGAGGCGCTCCCCTACTTTCTCGCCCATCCGATTGACGCCCGCGCCCAACCGGTGTGACATTCCGTTCCTACGAAGCCGCGCTTGCTGCCCGGACTAACTATCCGTAATATGCAGCTCTTAGCCTAGTCCTATGACAGCGCCGTCGTGGTGACTATGGAGAAAACCAAGATCCCGGGACGGTATCGGCTCATCGAGGAGGTGGGGCAAGGGGGCATGGCCGTCGTCTTTCGCGCGCAGGACGAGACCTTGAAGCGCGAGGTCGCGGTCAAGCTGCTGCACCAGCATCTCGCCGCTGATACGGAATCGAAAGCCCGCCTCGAACGAGAGGCGCAGGCGGTGGCCAAGCTACACCACGAGAACATCCTCGAGATCTTCGACTACTCGGGGATTGCGTCGGAGAGCGCCTACATCGTCACCGAGTTCATCGACGGCAAGACCCTCAAGCAGCTGTTCGAGCACCGGCGCATTCGCCACCCGGAGGTCGCGGCGATGATCGCCGCCGAGATCGGCGGAGCGCTAGCGCACGCGCACTCCCTCGGGATCATCCACCGCGACGTCAAGCCCGAGAACGTGATGATCCGCAAGGACGGCGTCCTCAAGCTGATGGACTTCGGCATCGCGCAGGTGGTCGACCTGCAACGCATGACCGTGACCGGCCAGCTGCTGGGATCGCCGGCATACATGGCGCCCGAGCTGATCGAGGGCAAACCGCTCGACTTTCGCACCGACGTCTTCTCGGTGGGCATCATCCTCTACCAGATGGCGACGGGGACGCTGCCCTTCGTCGGCAAGAACCCGCACGAGGTGCTGCGCCGGATCGGCGAGGGGCGGTTCCCCGATCCGCGCACCGTCAACCGGCTCATCGGCGACGACCTGGGACGCATCATGCGGCGGGCGCTGGCTCGCAACCCCGACGATCGGTACGCCGACGTGAGCCGCTTCGTGACCGAGCTGCGCGAGAACCTCAGCGAGGCCGGGCTGACAGTGCCGCGTGTCGAGCTGCGGGCGTTCTTCGCCGATCCGGATGCTTACGAGGCGAATCTGCCTGCGCGGCTGGCGAGCGCGCTCATCGCGTCGGCGAAAGAGCACTTCGCCGCCGGCAAGACCCCGCGCGCTCTCGAACTGTGGAACCGCGTGCTGTCGCTCGACCCGCAGAACCAGGAAGTGCTGGCCTCGCTCCGTCGGTTTCAGAGCCACGGCCGCGTCAAGCGCCTCGCGTTGATCGCGGCCGGTGCCTCGGTCGCGCTCGCCGCGGGTTGGTTGTTCACGCGTCCTGCGCGCTTGCCACCGGTCCCGGTCCACCCCGAGGCGAAGCCGGACAACACCAACATGGGAACCCTCGGAGGGTTCCCGGGCCCCGTGCCCGGACCCCCGGCGCTCGCCGTCGGCTCGTCGCCGGAGACCGCGCTCCCCGAGGGACTGCGCGAGGGCACGTCCCGTTCGACCTCGAGTCACGCGGCCCGCCCGGCCCGCACCGCCCGAAAAGGCGAGACCGCTGTCGGCCACGTGAGCGGGGTTCCCCTCGTGCTCTTTCCCGCGCCGCCGCCCATCCCTCACGCCCCCGTCGAGCGGACCTTCACCCTCGGGCCGACACCACAAAATGTCGACGTCTATCTGGACGGCGAAAAGAAATTCGCCTACGACACCGATCACAAGACGATAAGCGTGCCCTGGTCTGGAAATCACACCATCGAATTGCGGAGCGCCGGCGGTTGCTGTTTCAGCGAGCGGATCGATGTGGGGCCTGACCGCCCATTGCCGCCCGACAACATCATCGCGCGCAAGCTCAAGTGGAAGCCGGCCCGCCTCGTCATCACGCTCGACCCGGCTTCTTCGCACGCACGGGTCGTGGTCAAGGACGCGACTGCGCGCGGTCCGGGCGTTCCGGCGCGCGCCGGCGAGGACGTCTCGATCGCCTTCCAGCCGACTGACGAGCCCAGCAAGGAGGTCGAGATCGACGTCGACACCGGCGATTCATTCACCTCCGAGCGCATCACCGTCCGCGCCGGCGAGCAATCGTCTCACCTCATCAAGCTCAACGTGAAGACGCCCAACTGAGCATGGCCTGGCTCTGCGCGATTGTCGCGACGACGCTGGCGCTGGCCAGCCCGACGGCCGACGAGCTCGACCGCGGTAAGACCGCCTTCGGACGCGCCGAGTACACGCGCGCGATCGGCATCCTGCGCCCCCTGCTTTACCCCGACATCCGCCTCGACAGCGAGGGCGACGTCGTCCAGGTGCACCGCATGCTCGGCGTCGCGCACCTGTTCGAGAAGCAGCCCGAGGAGGCCAAGCGCGAGTTCCGCAAGCTCCTGGAGCTGCGACCCGACTATCACTTCGATCCGCTGCTCGATCCGCCGCGCGTCGTCGAGTTCTTCAATGGCGTGCGCCGGGAGGAAGAGGGCGAGATCGCTGCGCTCGAAGCCGCACGCAAGAAGCGCGACGCCAACCTGGCGGCGCGCCGGCAGCAGGAGGCCGACGCGCGTTGCGCGGCACAGACACACGTCGTCATCCAGAAGAACAACTCCTATGGAGTGAACTTCGTCCCGTTCGGCGCTGGGCAGTTCCAGAACGGCCAGCGCGGCAAGGGCTGGGTGTTCCTCGGCGTCGAGGCGGCGCTGGGCGCGGTCTCGCTCGGAGCGTTCGTGACCAACTTCGCCCTCTTCGGCGCGAGCCACCAGCGCCGCTGCCTCGATCCGACGACCAGCGGCGACACCACCGGCATGGCGCGCAACTGCATGAACATCGATCACTCCGAGGAAGATCTATCCCGGAACCTGCTGCGCCTGCAGGTGGTCTCGGGCGGGCTGTTCTTCGTGACCGCGGCGTGGGGCATCATCGACGCGCTCCACGGCTTCAAGCCGAAGGTATCGTCCGGGACTGAGCCACCCCCGAGCGGTGCCGCCACTTCACCCGGGACCGCGGGAGCGGCCGCGCGGTTGCGGGTCGGCCCGCTGCCGATCCCGCATGGGTCGGGACTGGGCGTCGCATGGACTTTCTAATTGTAATGGGCACCCTCAGACGGGTTCCCAAACCCTCCGCAATGCTTGGGAGTGACGACGAATGGCGACGCTGAGGATGCAGCTGCCCGGAAAGGGCGTGAAGGTCTATCACATCTACAAGAAGATCACGTCGCTCGGCCGCAGCGACGAGTCGGACATCGTGCTGCCCGATCCGCTGCTGGCCGAGAGCCACGCCCACATCCACTTCGACGGGCGCGACTTCAACATCGCGACGACCGAGCGGGACGCCGAGCTGTTCGTCAACGGCCGCAAGCGCAACAAGCACCGCCTGACCCACGAGGACCGCATCCGCCTGGGCATGATCGAGCTCGAGTTCTCTCTGTATGACGAGCCGGTCACCGACGAATCGGCGGCGCGCACCATGGCCGAGCTCAACTCATACAAGAAGCTGCTCGAGTTCTCGCAGAAGCTGATGGCCAGCTACGAGCTGCCGGCGCTGCTCGATCAGCTGCTCGACGTGATGATCCAGGTCAGCAACGCCGACAAGGGCTTCCTGGTGCTGATGGAATCGGGCGAGCCGGTCGTCAAGGTGGCGCGCAACCTGCGCCGCGAGACGATCACCGACGCCGTCAGCCAGCTGTCGGACTCCATCCTCGCGCGCGTGGTCAAGTCGCGCAAGCCGCTCATCATCTCCGACGCGCTCAGCGACGCCGAGTTCAAGAACTCACTGTCAGTGGTGAACTTGAAGCTGACGTCCGTGATGTGCGTTCCGCTGCTCGAGCGCGGCAACATGCTCGGCGTGATCTATGTCGGCAACGACAACGTCGCCCAGCTGTTCGAGGAGTCTCACCTCGAGGTGCTCACGATCTTCGCGTCGCAGGCGTCGCTGCTGATCCGCAATGCACTGCTGGTCAACGAGCTGCAGCTCGACAACCGCTCGTTGCAGGAACGCATCGAACGAATCCGCTTCGGCGAGATCCTGGGCTCGTCGCCGCCGATGCAGGAGGTCTTTCGCAAGGTGCAGAAGGTCGCGGCCACCGACATCTCGGTGCTGATCACCGGCGAGACCGGCACCGGCAAGGAGCTGATCGCGCGCGAGCTGCACAACCGCTCGCCGCGCGCCAAGGGGCCGTTCATCACCATCAACTGCGGCGCGATCCCCGAGAACCTGCTCGAGTCGGAGCTGTTCGGCCACGTGCGCGGCGCGTTCACCGGCGCGGTCACCAGCAAGACCGGACGCTTCCAGGCCGCCGACCGCGGCACGCTGTTCCTCGACGAGATCGGCGAGATGCCGCTGGCCTTACAGGTCAAGATCCTGCGCGCACTGCAGGAGCGCGTGGTCGTGCGCGTGGGCGACACCAACGCCGAGCCGGTCGACATTCGCGTGCTCGCCGCCACGAATCGCGAGCTCGAGGCGGAGATCAAGGCCGGCCGCTTCCGCGAGGACCTCTACTACCGGCTCAACGTCGTGCACCTGCACCTTCCTCCCCTGCGTGATCGCGGCGACGACATCGTGGTGCTCGCGCGCTACATGGTCGGGCGCTATGCTCCCGAGTATGGGGGCAAGGTGCGCGGGCTGACTCCGAATGCGATCGCCGCGATCAAGCGCCACCGCTGGTCGGGCAACATCCGCGAGCTCGAGAACCGCATCAAGAAGGCGGTTGTCCTCTCGGACAAGGCGCTGCTCGGCCCGGAGGATCTGGATCTGACGCCCGACGATCTGCCGCCGATCCTCCCGCTCGCCGAGGCCAAGGAGCAGTTCCAGCGCGACTACATCAACGAGATCCTGCTGCTCAACAACGGCAACCGGACCAAGACAGCCCGCGACCTGGGGGTCGATCCGCGGACGATCTTCCGCCACCTCGAGAAGGAGGACGGCGGCGAGCTGCACCCCGACGAGGAAGGCAAGCCCGAGGTGTCATGATTCTGGCGACACGCAACGCCTGCACCGGCGCTGACAGCAATGTCTCGATTGCCGGTTCCCCGATGGGGACCGCCAACGTGATCCCGCGCCGTTGCACCCTGGCACGAGTCGTGCTTAGCTCCCAGCTGACTATCTCTATCCTCAGCCTAGGTTTTTCAATGACATCGCTTTCCGGTTGCGTTCTCCCTGTCGGGCCTCGTTTCGAGGATCCGCCGACCACCGAGAACATCCCTCCCTTCATCACGTCGAGCATGCCGACGGCGGGCATGATCGTCACGGCAGTCAACAAGTCGTACACGTTCAGTATCAACTTCAACGACCTCAACGGCGATCCGCTCTACGTCCGCTGGGTGGCCGACTATCCGCAGACCACGTCGAGCGGCCACATCCTGGCCGACATGCCTTTCGGGTCGCCGGCGAATGGACAACCGTACTTTCCGTCGAGCGAGGATGTGAGCTGCCTCAAGGCGCTGGCGCTCAATACGGCTCAGCACAACATCACGGTCTTCGTCTCTGACCAGCCGTTCTGGAGTCTGACCGAGAAGGGTGCGCCGACCGATCCCTTGATCCTGTTGACCCAGAACAAAACCAACTCGGTGATGGCCCAGGCCAACTGGGTCCTCAACGTCCAATGTCCTTGAACGGCGGCTTCTCCTACACGCGGAGCCTCGCGGGCTTTTCGCTGGTGGCAATCGCCCTGGCGCTGGTTGGCGGCTGCAAGATCAACGCGGTCCCGACGCCCAGCTGCGTGAAAGACATCGACTGCAGCGGCGGCGAGGCCTGCTCGTCCAACGGCACCTGCATCCAGCGTGCGGCCCGCGGCACCTGGGCCATCGAGATGCTGCCGCCGGGTGACTCGTCGGCCGCGCAAACCTTGCTCGCGGCGGTCAACTTTTCGAGCGAGAAGCAGAACCAGCTGACGGCAGACGCGAAGGTGACCATCACCGGCGATCTGCCCGAGGGCGAGGCAGCGATCGGCGACTCACACGTGATCACGACCTTCCAGACGCCGATCCCCGGCCACTCCGATCTCCAGTTCCAGACCGACTGGCTCACTCCTTCCACAGGGTCGACGCCGCCGTTCTCGCTCGCCGTCCCCGCTAGCCTGATCGGCACCAACGTTACGTTCCTGATCACGCCGCTCCCCCCGCGCGATCTCGCCCAGCCCCCGGCCAACATCCAGGGCAAGCTCGCAACCGCCAACCACCTGATGATCGACCATAGCTCGTGGTTCGTGACCGGGACGCTGGTGACCCCGGATCTCAACTTGGCGGGCGGATTTGTCGCCCACGCGCTATCGGGTGGCCAGATCGTCAGCAACAATGCCACCGTCGGCGTCCGGGACGGCCTGTTCCGGGTCGAGATTCCCAAACAGGTCGCGGCGGCGGCCGCCGCGACGTCGGGGCAGCCGATTACCATCGAGATCGTCCCGTCGGGCAGCCAGTACAGCACGCCGCGGTTCACGACGCCGCCGATCACGGTCACCGCCAACATGGAGGTCGGTAACCTGAACCTGCCGGCGATCGGGTTTGCGACATTGTTCCGGTTCAAAGTTGCCGGACCGGATCAGAAGCCGGTTTCGGGCGCTCTCGTCCGCGTACACACTGTGCTCGGCAGCGACGAGAGCGGCTCGTCGGACATGGTGCGCGACGGGACGACCGACGTGAATGGAAACGTGGATCTGCCGCTGCTGCCCAACAGCAACGGTGGCACGCAGAGCTACGACGTCGCGGTGATCCCGCCGCCCGGCTCCTCGCTGGGCATCAGCTGCGTCAACGGAATCGCAATCAACGGCGCGCAGAACCCCGGCGGGGCGGGCACCCCGCCCGTCGCCGCGCAGCTGTCGCTGGCGACGAAGGCGACGCTCTCGGGCACCGTCACCAGCGCCGAAGGCAGCGCGATCGGCGGCGTCGCCATCGCCGCGACGCGCACCGCGGTCGACCCGGCTAGCAACTGCTCGAGCTCGGTCGTTTCGTCGTCCGCCAGCGGCATCAGCAAGCCGGACGGAACCTTTCAGCTGATGGTCGACCCCGGGACCTACCGCCTCGACTTCGATCCGCCAGCCGGCGCGGCAGTGCCACGGCTCACCCAGACCGGCGTGGCGGTGACCGTCGGCGCGACCGCGATGGGCCCAGTGGGTCTGCCGTCGGGCGAGCTGGTGAACGGCTCGGTCCAGGGGGCCGATGGCACTCCGCTCTCGTCGGTCGACCTGCGCCTCTACGAGATCGCTTGCGCCGGGTCCGACCAGTGCTTCGGTCCGATGCGGGTCCCGCCGATCCTGCGCGCCGAGACCCGCAGCAACGCCGATGGTTCGTTCCAGGCCGTGGTACCGGTCCAGCCGTAGCCGCGGCGCCCCGATCGTTCCGGCTTTGCATTTTGAGGGCAAAGCCGGGATCATGTGATCGATTGAGATGAGTGGCCCCTTCTGGCGCGCGTGTTTTGTCGTCGGCTTGGTGATGGGCACGCTTGCCTACGGCTGTGGGCGGACCAGCCTGGACGAGGGCTTCGGGCCAGTAGATGGGGCGGCGGGCGCGCCAGGAGCCGGCGGGAGCGGGGTCGGTGGGAGCGGCGTCGGTGGAAGCGGCGTCAACGGCCAGGGCGGTGTCGTCGCAGGCTCGACGATCAACTGCGGGGCTTCCAGCAAGTGCCTGGTCGGCGTCCAGGCCTGTTGCACCCCTTTTTCGGGCACGCCACCGCCCTACTGCATCGATGACACCGACGCTCAGGGTTGCAATGGGGCCGTCGTATGCAGCACTGACATCATGTGTCCCAAGTCCGCGCCCCACTGTTGCGTCGTGCCGCGAGTCGGCGTGGGCGTCTGCGTCCCCGCTACCTTTGGTTGTAACTGACCTGGGCCCCGGCCCGGCCTCTCCGTCCCGCGAAAATCCTAGACTTTTGTTGACAGCACCCCGGGTGGCCCGTAGCTTTTGCGCGTTCCCCCGGCGCTCCGGCGGATTCGGCGAGCGGCGCTCCGCTCGCCACTGAGGCCGCCTCGCCCGACCTGGCAGCCGCCGATCATGCTCATGCCCCATCCACTTCTGTGATTCCTTCCCCCCGTGTCCGCTGAGTCTGCCCAGACGCCGGGAGAGTTTCGTCCCTATCGACGATTCGTCTCGCTGGTCATCCTCACCTTCGTATCGCTGGGTAGCCTGTATTTGCTGATCTCCGTCGGTGTGACGATCTATCGCCGCCAGCACTCCGTCTCGATGGGGACACCGGTCGGTACCGAGGTGTCGACCGCGGAGATCGAGAGCTGTTACGAAGAGCTGACCGACGTCGCCGACGGCCTGGAGAAGCACCTCGAGAACTTCCATCATCTGGTGGCGCACTACGACGCCGAGGAGGCGCAGCGCTGGGCCGAGGACCAGGCATTCTGGCTCGGGCAGTGGCGCGCCGCCGGCGGCCGCTGTCGATTCCAGGAGCAGCGAGCGGGCCGACTGGCCAAGGAATGGGACCACCTGGCGGTGGTCCACGAAGAGCTCCGTGAAACCGAAGCCAGCTATACCAAAGAGCTGCTTCGTTTCGGGCACGACCAGGCCCCCCAGCTGGACCGCATTCGCAAGAGCCTGGACGAGATCGGCGCGCGCCTCTCGGGGGAGCAGCCGAAAACTTTGGATTCGCAAGATCGAGGAGACGCATCCCATGGTGACTGACGTGAATGATTCGACCCTGCCGAGCGGAACGCCGCTCGGGGGCAACCCGACCGTGACCGCCGGCGCCGGTAATCCGACGCTGCCCTTGCCGCCACCGGCCGACCCGGGCGGGCCCGCGGCGAAGCCAAAAGGTCCGTCGTTCGCCGAGCTCGGGCTACGGCCCGAGGTGCTGCGCGCGATCGAGGAGATGGGCTTCACCGAGCCGATGCAGGTGCAGGCGAAGACGCTGCCCCCGATCATGGAGGGGCGCGACCTGATGGTGCAGTCGCGCACGGGGTCCGGCAAGACCGCCGCCTTCGGCATCCCGTTCGCGAACGGTATCGCCAACGCCGCCGACAAGTTCGTGCAGGCGGTGGTGCTGCTGCCGACGCGCGAGCTGGCTCTGCAGGTCGCCGCCGAGCTGGCGCGCATCGCCGCGCACTCCGGGCTGGTGGTGGTGCCGGTCTACGGCGGCGCGCCGATGGGCCGCCAGGTCGAGATGCTGAGCGCGGGCGGCCAGATCGTGTGCGGCACGCCGGGCCGCGTGCTCGACCACCTGCGGCGGGGCACGCTGAAGCTCGACCGCGTCAAGTGCGCGGTGCTCGACGAGTGCGACGAGATGCTGTCGATGGGCTTCCAGGAGGACATCGAGGCGATCCTCGAGCGCACGCCGGAGACGCGTCAGACGCTGTTGTTTTCGGCGACCGTGCCCGAGGGGATCCAGCGCCTGTCGCGCCGGTTCATGCGCAACCCGGAGTTCCTGAAGCTGTCGGCCGACTTCGTGGGCGTGCATGAGATCAAGCACCTCTACTACGCGATCCCGGGGGTCGACCGCGAGAACGAGCTCCTGCGTATCCTGACCTTCGAAGATCCAAAGTCGGCGATCATCTTCTGCAACACTCGCGAGGAGACGTCGCGCATAGCGGCGTTCCTGCGCAAGGTGGGGCACGACGCGGAGGCGATCTCATCGGACCTCTCGCAGAGCGATCGCGAGCGGGTCATGGGTCGCATGCGCGAGGGGGGCATCAAGTTCCTGGTCGCGACCGATGTGGCCGCGCGCGGGATCGACATCGAGAACCTGTCGTACGTGTTCAACTACACGTTCCCCGAAGCGCCGGAGATCTACATCCACCGCACCGGCCGCACCGGCCGCGCCGGCAAGCAAGGCACCGCGGTATCGTTGATCGGGCCGACCGAGGTCGGATCGTTCTACTACCTCAAGCTGCTCTACAAGATCCGGCCGGAAGAGCGCGCGCTGCCGTCGGAAGTCGAGATCCGCTCGCGCCGCGAAGGCGAGCGCGTCCTGACGCTGCGGGCGGCGCTGTCCGCCGACCCCGGTGGGGAATGGAAGGGGCTGGCGCGCCGGCTCATGAGCGCAGTCGACGGCGAGCGGGTCATCGCCGCGCTGCTGGCGCGCGGCTTCGCCGACGTCGAGGGGATGCCGGCCGCGCCCAAGCCGGCGCCGGTCGCGATCGCGGCGGCTCCTGCGCCGCGTGAGAGCGGCGTACGTCCGCCGGAGCGAGAGCGAGAGCGAGACCGCGATCGAGACCGGGACCGAGATCGCGGCGGGTTCGGCGCTTCGTCGCCGCGCGCCGGCGGCCGCTCGCGCGGCGGATTCGATCGCGGCCCGCGCCCCGAGCGCGGCGAACGCGGCGACCGGGCCGAGCGCCCGGCACGCTTGGAGCAGCGTCGCCCCGAACGGGCCGCGCGCCCCGAGGGCGCGACGCCGCGCGAGTCGTCGTCAGCGCCATCGGCGCCACCTGAAAAAGAGTTCTGGGAGGTCTGGAGCGAGGAACGCTCGGCGGCGACGGCCGCTGCCGAAGTCGCCGGGACGGCCGGTGCCGAAGTCGCCGGTGATATTGCCGGCGACATGCCCCCCGTCCGCGAGCCCCGCGAGGCGGTCCGTTTCGGTGACGCGCCCGCGGAGCCGGAGACCGCCGCCAACGTCGCCCGCCTCTACCTGAACCTCGGACGCAAGGACGGCGCGGACGAGCCCCAGATTCGCGAGCTCATCGCAACTCACCTCGGTTCTGTCACGCTCGAGGGCCTCGACATCATGAACACCCACACCTATCTCAACGTCCAGCCCGACGACGCCGAGCGTGTCTGCACAGCGCTCACCGGCAAGCAGGTGGCCGGCCGCGACATCGTCTGCGAGCGAGCGAAGCCGCGCCGGCGGTGAGAAGGTCGCCGCTCGCAAGGCCTGCCCTCTCCCCGGCCCTCTCCCGCGGCGGACCGCAGGAGAGGGTGACTCGCTGAAGAAAGGTCGCCCCTCGCAAGGCCTGCCCTCTCCCCGGCCCTCTCCCGCGGCGGACCGCAGGAGAGGGTGACTCGCTGAAGAAAGGTTGCCCTCGCAAGGCCTGCCCTCTCCCCGGCCCTCTCCCGCGGCGGACCGCAGGAGAGGGTGACTCGCTGAAGACGGTTGCCGCTCGCAAGGCGTGCGGCGACTGGGTCACCCTGCGACGACCCCGCCGCTCCGGCTCGCGGCCAGCGTGCCGCAGCCGGCGCCGATCTCATTGCCGCCCGAGTAACGCCGCACCACCGGAGCACCCATCGCGCCGAGCGCGTCGCGGAAGGCCGCGAGCTCGTCGGGAGTGGGCGCGCGGTAGCGGCCGGTGGCGTCGCTGACGTCGATGATGTTGAGCTTGACCTTGAGCCCGTCGAGCAACTCGGCGAGCGCGCGCGCGTGCGCCGGTGTGGTGTTGACGCCGCCGATCGCCACGTAAGCGATCGTCAGCCGCTGGCGCGTGGACGCGGCGTACTCGCGCAGCGCCGACATCAGCTCGGGCAGCGGCCAGCGGTTCTCGATCGGCATCAGCGAGCGGCGCTCCTCGGTCGTCGGCGCACCCAGCGAGCAGATCAATCGGAACCGATGCCCCTCACGCGTGTAGCGTCGGATGGACGGCACGACGCCCGCCGTCGAGATCGAGATCGCCTTGGCCGAGATCGCCGGGCCCGCCGGGTCCGACAGGATGCGGGCCGCCCGGATCACATTCTCGTAGTTCAGGAACGGCTCGCCCATCCCCATGAACACCACGCCGCGGATGGGGTGGTCGGCTTCGGCAGCGACCAGCCGGTGCTGGGCCAAGATCTCCCAGGTCTGCAGGCTGCGGATGCCGCCGAGCCGGCCGGTCGCGCAGAAGTCGCAGGCGAGCGCGCAGCCGACCTGCGAGCTCACGCACAGCGTGTACTTCGCAGTCGGCAGCGCCTCCAGCTGCGCGGCGCCGCCGTTGCGCCGGCGCTCTTTCAGCGCGCGCGCCTGGTCGGGATCCGGCAGCGGGATCCGCACCGCCTCGATCTCCCGACCGTCGGTGAGGCGAAAGAGGTACTTCAAAAAACCGTCGGCGGAGCGGCGCCGCTCGACGATCTCGACCTCGGGCCAGATCGCCTCCGCGCCGAGAGCGGTCGCCCCCGCCTTCGACAAGCCGCGGACCGTTCGATCCGAGATCACCGGCGCCGCCGCCGCGGCATCGCGGTGCACCGCCGCAAATATCCGCGCGGCCACGTCGCCGCCGATCCCCAGTGGGTGCAGCGCCGCCGCCAGCTCGGCGCGGTCGAGGTTGCGTAGATTCAACACGGCGTGGCCCGAGTTCTACGCGAAAGCCGCGAAATAGCGGAGCGCATTTTCGCCCAGCAGCTTGCGCAGCGCCGCCTCGCGCCAGCCCCGCCGCCACAATACCTCGGTGAGCCGCGGCAGGTCGGCGGCGTCGCGGATACCGCGCGGCAGCGGCAGGAACCCGTCGAAGTCCGACCCGAGCGCGACGCAATCCTCGCCACCCGTAGCCACGACGTGCTCGATGTGGTCCGCGATGCGGTCGAGCGTGCAAAACATGCCGCCGAGATACGGCGCCACGAAGATCACGCCGACGATGCCGCCCTTTTGCGCCACCGCGCGGATCTGCTCGTCGTCGAGGTTGCGCGGGTGGGCGTGCACGCCGGCCGCGCCCGAGTGCGACGAGAACACCGGCGTCGACGAGCAGGCGACCATGTCCCAGAACGTCTTGCGGCTCGCGTGCGCGACGTCGAGGAGGATGCCGCGCGCGTTGCAGGCGGCGACCAGCGTGCGCCCGAGCTCGCTGAGCCCGCGGTCCTGGGCGTGGGCGGTGCGGCAGGATGTGCCGGCCCCGCTGTCGCGCTCCCACAGCGGGCCCAGGAACCGCACGCCCGCCTCGGCGAGCCGGGCGACCCCGGCCTCGACGTCGTCGTCGACCGCGTAGCTCCCCTCGACGCCGAGGAAGAGCGCGATGCGCCCGGCATCACGCGCGGCGCGCATCTCGGCGGCGCTGCGGGCGAGCGCAATCTGGTCGGCGTGGTCGGTCGCCAGTCGGCGCGCACACTCGAGCTGACGCCAGAAGCGGCGATCGCGGTTCACATGGAAGCCGGCGAACATCAGGCAGCCGAGGGCGTCGATGCCGCCCCGCCGGATGCGCGGCACGTCGAGATCCAGGCGGAGCGGGTTCCAGAACGTCGCCGGCGCATGCTCGCGCGTGAAGTCGTAGCCGGTATGGGTCAGCTTGGTGAGCGCGTCGTTGTGCAGGTCGACCACGAACGCGTCGCGATGGAGCTCGGCGACTTCGGCGCTCACGTCGACCGGATGTCCGCGCATGCGTGCTTGCCGCTGCCCTAGGCGGGCCCGGTCCCTTCCAAGTCGCGGCAGATCTCGTCGTAGCCGTCGGAGAGCGCGAAGTCGAGCAGCGCCATCGCCTCGGGGCTGGCCGCGATGTTGGCCAGCGTCAGCGGGCGGCCCCCGACCGCGAGCACTACCGACAGCGCCGATGGCAAGTGCGCCGAGGCCAGCAGGCCGACCTGATCGGCGCCGTCGCGCACCGCCTCGTGCAGCGCGCCGAGATCCAGCGCGCCCGCGCTCTCCATCGCGAACGGCATGACCTCCTGACGCGCACGGCGCGACAGCACCCGCGCGATCGTCACCGAGCCGGCATTCATCATGTCGGCCGGCACGTCGGGGTGCCGGTAGTCGCTGACGAACTGGCGCACGATGCCGCCGATCAGCGCGCCGGTCTGCGACGGCGTGTCGCGCAGCACAAGGTCGAGGTGGGTCGCAGCGAGTCGCAGCGAACGCGCGGCGGCGAATCGGACCGCGTGCGGCCCCAGCGTCAGGATCGACGCGCCCAGGATCAGCGTGGGCGGTTCGCCCGGCTCGACCGCCAGCCAGGACGGCTCACTGGCCGCGCGCGCCGGCTTCACGTAGACATCGACGTCCTTGAGCCCCATCTCGGCGGCGATCGCGTCGACGATCTCGCGCGGCCCCTGCCCGCGCGCCACCTTGTCGCCGCGCGACAGCTCGTAACGCTTGAGGTCGCCCACTGCCTTGGCGAGCGGCTCGCCGAGGATGCGAAAGATGTTCCGCACGCCCGACGGGAGCCCGGCGGGAAAGAGGCGCTCGTCGACGTCGGGCCGCGACAGCGCCACCAGCCGCCGCCCGCGCGTCGGTGGAGCCGCCCACCCAGCGGCCGCCGCCCGATCGGCGGGGTCGGACGACAGCACGCCCAGAAGCTGCGCGCCCGCGCCGGCGGCCGACGCGCGGCCCCGCCACTGCATGACGTGCACGATCGCGCGCAGCACCTCGATGTCGAGCTTGCCGGCGTGCAGATCCGCGCGCAGCAGCAGCAGTGCGTGGTCGAGCAGCGCGCGCCGCCCCGGCAGATCGCGCGTGCGGTCGTAGTGGCGCACCATCTCGCCGACGGCCAGTAGATTTCGCGGCGCATCGTCGGCGGCGCGCCGGAAGCGCGCGCCGGCCTGCCGCAGATCTCCCGCCTGCTCCCAGAGCTGCCCGAGGCGAATCAGATACGGCACGCGCTTGTCGACCTCGGGCGTGAGCTCGACCAGTCGCTCGGTGACCGCGATGGCGTTCTTGGTCTCCCCGATTTCGATCAAGAGGTCCGAGAGCGCGACCAGCGCCTCTCGGTTGTCCCCTTCGAGCTGCAAGACCCGCTTGTAGGCGTCGGCCGCCCGCTTTGCGTCGTGCTCGTGGCGGGTATAGATGCGCCCGATGCGCAGGAAGATTTCGCGCAGCCGCTCGGGCGAGCGCTCGGCCAGCGCACGCTTGAGGTAGAGGTCGGCCGCCTCGCCGTAGGCGCCACTCTCGTAGTGCAGATCAGCGAGCCGGGCCAGCGCCTTGCCATGCTGCGGTTCCTTGGCGAGAATTGCGCGCAGCTCGGCCTTCGCGCCATCGCTGTCGGCGAGCGGCCCGGCGAGCAGCTCCGCACGTGACAGGCGCAGCGCCGCAACCTCGAATGGGTTGGTGGCCACCGCGATCCGGGCGGCGAGCAGCTCGCTGAGCGCCGATTGCTCGCCCGCGGCGCTCAGTGCCGCACGCAGCTGCTCGAACGCGCCCACGTGCGCAGGGTCGACCGCGAGGATCCGCCGCAACGGCGCGGTGACCGCCGGATCGGCCGGTCGACTGGGAGCACCCGGCGGTCGTGCGCCCGGCACGCCCGGAGGCTCCGGCGTCACGATGGGCGTCGAGCTTGCCGCCGAGATGGTTGCCGAGACCAGGGCGGAGATCGGTACCGCGTCCGTCGAAGAAGCCGCTCCGCTCGCAGCCGGCCGCGCGCCTCGCCCCAGCTCGGCGGCGAGCAGCAGCACGCGGATGCGTTCGTCGCGCCCGTTCAGCACCTCGGCCTCGCGCGAGCAAACCTCAGCGGCGTCGGCCAGCGCGCCGCGCTTGATCAAGGCCCGGCGCAGCGCGCGCAGCGCCGGCGCGCTCATCGGATCGCGCTCCAGCGCCAGGCGCAGCCGCGCTTCGGCGCGCGCCCCATCGCCGGCCACCGCGTCGCGTTCGGCGGCGCGCACCAGCAGCGCGGCGCTCGAGCGCGGATCGCCGGCCGGCCGCGATGCCGCGATACCTGGCAGCGGAGCTCCTTCGGGCTCGGCATCGTCGCCCAGCATTAGGCGCTCCGCGATCTCCGCGAGCGGATCGCCCGCGCCCAGGCCCGCATCCGTCGCCGCCGGCTCCGCTTCCGCCGCGCGCCAGACGCACAGCAAGCCGGGGCGATCCTCGGCGCGCGGGGCCTCGCGCCCCGCCGCCGCGACCGCCAGCAACCGCACGCTGTCGGCCGCCGCGCCCGTTTCGAGCGACGCCTCGCGCAGCAGCGCCGCCAGGTAGAGGCTGGGGGCCGTGGCCACGTTTTGATGGGGCGGATCACGCTCGAGCCGTTTCACCACCTCGTCCGTCTGCCCGGCCTGCACCGCGGTCAGGAAAGCCCGCACGCGCGCGCGCGGCTCGTCGAGCGCCAAGTCGTCGCGCCCCGGCTCCGGTGCGCGACCGGCGATGCGGACCAGCCCGCGCGCGCTCTCCGCCGCGAGCGGGCCCGCCGCGAGCTCGCGAAAGAGCCGTGTCGCGGTCGCGTCGTCGCCGGTCGTCTCGTGCGCCTCGGCGGCGCGCAGTTCCGCGCCGGCGTCGCTGCCGTCAAACCCCAGCTGCACCAGCGCACGCGCCCGCTCGAGCGGATCCGGCAAGACGCGGACGAGACGCTCGACCAGCTCCCGTCCGGGCGCCCACGTCGGCTCGGCCTCATGGAGAGCGCGCGCCGCTTCCAGTGCCAGGGTGGCCCGCCCCGCGCGCCCGAGCCAGTGGACCGCCTGCAGGCGCCAGAGCTTTTCACCCGGGCCATGGGCCGCCGCGGCGCCGGTATAGATCGTTGCCAGCCGCGCGGGATCCGATCCCGCGTTCAATGTGACCAGCGCCAGCGCCGCCGGATCGGCGGGCGCCGTGGCGAGCGTAACCTCGGGCGCATCGGAGAGCGTCGTCTCGGACGCCGGAGCGCTCTTGGGCCGGCCCCGGCCCGCGACCGGCGCCGGCCACGACGCTGGCTCGTCGGAGCGCAGCGCATCGGCCAGCTTCTGCAAAGCCGGTCCGAGATCGCTCGCGCCCCAGGCGGAGGCGCCCCGCGCGAGCGCGTCGGCCGCCTCCCGCTTGCGCCCCGCCGCTTTCTCACGCGCCGCGAGCGTCCAGAACGCGGTCGACATCGGCGCTGCCGCCACCAACTCGTCGAGCGCCCGGCGCACCGCCTCATCGCCGGCGCCTGCGACCGTACCCGGCACGAGCGTGTCGACCACCAGCGACTGCGCGTAGGCCGCACGCGCGGGATCGAAGCGAGCCCACAGGTGCAAAGCTTCGAGTCGCAGCGCGGGATCGCCGGTACGACCGGCGATCTCCTGCGCGATGATCGCGAGCGGAACCGTGCCGGGCGCCGCTTCCAGACCCGCCGCCGCGATCTCCAGCGCGCGCCGCGCGCCTTCGCCGCCCGTGTCGGCTTCGGCCAGCGCCAGCTCGGCGGCCATGACGTCCAGGCACGCGCGCGCGGTGCGCGCGGTCCAGATCTCGCGCGCCTCGTTGATGAGGCGCCGCACACGGGCCACACGCTCGCCGTTGCCGCCGTCGCTGCGCACCGCCCACCGTTCGAGATCCAGCCGATCGCGCAGCGCCGCCGGCGACGTACCGCCGTTCGCGGGATCGCTGAGCAGCCGGTCGGCGCGCTCGACCGCGCCGGCGCGGCGGGCCACCACCGCCGCCCAGCGCGCGCAGCTGACCTTGAAGTCGCCCGGTGGCAGCGTCGCGAGCAGCTCGTCGAGCATCGGCGCAACCGCGTCGGCGCCGGCGCGCGCCGCGTCACGGAGCTGGCCGACGGCCACCAGCAGCCGTTCGCGTGGCGAGGACGCGAAGCGCGCCGCGAGCACGCGCTGCCGCGCCGCCGACGCGCCATCGCCGCCGATCTCCGCGAGCCGCGCCGCCAGCCCGGCCAGCGCCGCGCCCGCGCGCCCCTCGAGCGCCGGCGCCGCCGTCTCGAGCACGCTCGATGCCCCGCGGGGATCGCCCGCGCGCAGCGCCATCTCGGCCTCCGCGAGCGCGCGCGACAGACCGTCGCCCAGCGCGGCGCGCGCGTCCTCGTCGAGCGCCCCTGACATCGCCAGCGTCCACTCCGCCTGGAGTGCTCGGTAGCCGGCGCGCTCGTCACCGTCGACCGCGGCGGCCAGTAGACCGACCGTCTCGAGCGCGACCGCCGCGTCCCCCTGGCGTTCCGCGAGCCGCAGGCGCGCACGCAACGCCGGCGCCGAGCCCGGCTGCAGAGTGAGCGCGTCGTCGCACAGCGCGATGGCCGCGTCGGTGTCGCCGAGAGCGTCGGTGAGCCGTGCCGCCGCCAGCGTGAGCGCCGCCTGCTGGGTCGCCGTGTCGGCGACCTCCATCTCGGCAGCCAGCAGCGACAACAGCCCCCGCCGTTCGTCGTCGCTCGGCGAGGCGGGCACCGTACGCCGCGGAAGCCGGATCATGAGCTCGAGCTTCTCGCGCCAGGGCTCGGCGGACATCTCGATCAGTGGATCGGCGAACAGCGGCAACGGCGTCTCGGCCGGCGGCTCGCGCTGGAACAGCGTCTCTTCGGGCGTGCTCGACGAGCTGATCGCGGCGTAGACGTCGGAGTGCGGCGTCTGGCGCGACGAGAACTCCTCGGCCGCCGCCTCGAAGACGGCCGCGTCGTCGAGCGGTGGCGGCCCCGAGGTCACCGTCGTCGGCGTGTCGGCGAACGGGTTTTCTTCCTCGGGCAGCGCCCCGAGCGGCTCCGGCTGCGGCAGCGGCGCCGGCGGATCACCGGACGCGACCGGCGCCTCCTCGATCGGCAGGTGCGCGTCCCAGTCGGCGAGCTCGGTCTCCCACTCGTTCTCGTTCTCGCCGGTAAACGGCAGAACCGGCGCCTTGGGTTTTTCCCGCTCGGCCATCGTCAGGTCCCGCCCTGCCCGGCCTCGCGGCGCGCGGCCAGATATGCCTCGCCGAGCGCGAACCGCACGACCGCCGTGGCGGCAGCGTTGCGCCGGAGCTCGGCCGGCGACGGCGGCGCGGTGAACCGGCCGGCGGCGATCGCCGCCGCGCGCACGTCACCGGCGAGCACCAGCCCGAGCCGATCGGCGCCGCGCAACAGCGCGCCCTGCCAGGCAGCCGCGTCGATGGTCTCGAACCCGAACCGCGACGCTTGCAGCGCCAGGGTCTTGCGTTCTTTGCGCGCCAGCGCGCGTGACAGCGCCTTGACCTGGGCCTCGGGCGCGCGAGCGACACCGGGCACGTTGGCGGGCGCACCGGCGATCACCGCCGCGGCATCGAAGATCCCTTGCAGCGCACCGGCAGTCAGGCGCGCCGCCGTGGTGGCGCGGAAACGCAGCAGGCCGAGCGCGCGCCCCACCGCGAACGGAGACGTCCCCCCGTCCATCCCGGTGGGCGCGCCCAGAACCAGCGCCGGCGCCGGTAGCTCGAGCGCCAGCGCATCGTCGGGGCCGACCGCGGTGCTGCCCGGCGGCGCCCGGTGCAGGATCATCCCCTGCACACCCAGCGCCGCCCCGGCCTGAACCAGCCACCCGAGCGCGGGATCGCTCTCGGGCGCCACGCGGTTTCCGCGCACGGCTCCCAGCGCGGCGACGTCGGGCTGATTGAGTTCGATGACTGCGTCTGCGAGCAGCAGCCAGACCTCGGTCATGAACCCGAGCGCCGGCGGATCGATGAGCGCCGACCAGAAGTTGCCGGGCAGCGACGTGGCCACCGGGCGCAGCGCCGGCGGCACCTCGGCCAGATCGTCCGGCGGTGCGCCAACCAGCGCCAGCGCCTGCGCCACCGCCTGGCTGGCCTCGCGACCGCGCCGATCGCGCCACGCGGTGTCGAGCAGTTGCTTGAGCCCGCGCAAGCGCGCCACGTCGAACGGGTCGCGATCGAGCGCCCCGCGTGCTTCGGCGATCGCGTGCTCCATCACCGCGGCGCGCCCGGCTTCGTCGCCCGCACTCTCGTGCAGAAGCGCGAGCTCGCGGATGCCGTGGCCCAGCGGGTCGAGCTCGGCCGCGCGCCGAAACGCCAGCGCGGCCTCGGGCAGGTCGTAGGCCTGGTCGCGCAGCAGCGCCCCGAGGCGCAGGTGCAGCCCTGCCTTGGCGGTCGGATCGTCGAGGACCGCCTCCCACGAGCGCAGCGACGCGACGGCGTTCCGCCAGTCACCCGCGCGCAGGTAGAGGTCGGTCAGCCGCTGCCAGGGCACGGTATCGCGCGGCTGCGCCGCGACCGCGCTGCGCAGCGCCTCGATGGCGCGCGTCCGATCGCCCGCCTGCTCGTGCGCGCGCCCGAGCTCGAGGCGCGCCGCCGCCGCGCCCGCTTCGTCCCGGGTGACGTCGAGGTAGCGGGTCAGAAAGTGCGCGGCATCGGCGGCGTGGTTCATCGCGATCGCAAGCGAAGCGATCTCCCGCAGCGCGCGCTCGTGCCGCGGGTCGACCTTCAAGATCCGCTTCCAGTCCAGGGCGGCGTTCTCGCGGTCCTCGAGCCGCTCGAGGCGATTGGCGGCACGCTCGGCGTAGAGCGCAATCATCTCCTCGGTGCTCGCCGCTTCTTCGCGCCGCTGCAAGCGGTGGCCGAGCACGCGATCCAGCGTCTTGGCGTTGCCGGGGACGTGCGGGGCCGCGCGCAGCAACGCTGCCACGCGAGCGAAGGCGTCCTCGTCGTCGGGCGCGTGCTCCAGCACCTTGAGGTAGACAGCGATGGCCTGCTCCTTGTGGTTCGCCCGCTCGTAGAGCGGCCCCGCCTCGCCGAAGAACTGCGCGGCGTGCGCCGGGGTCTTCACCAGCGCGCCCAGGCGCGCCAGAGCTCGAGCCTCGCCGAGCGGATCGCCGCCGGCGCGCGCGAGCCGGCGCACACCCAGCATCGCTTCGAGCGACTCTGGATCGCGCGCGAGGATCCGCGCGTAGACGTCGAGAGCCTCACCCAGGTTGCCAGCCGCCTCGTGCTCCACCGCGCGCTCGATGTCGAGATCGATGGCGAGACCGACGGACCCGGCCGGCAAGTGCGCAGCGCGATCGGCGCGCGTGTCGGGCAGCAGGTTCGCCTCCGTGCCCGCCGGCGCCATGCGCACGTCGCTGATGCTCTGGGCGACGGCGGCGTTTCCGGCTGCGGCGGCCCAGGCGCGGCGGTGAATCGCCTCGGCGGTCTCGCGCCCGGCCAGCCGCGAGCGCGCGACAGCTCGCGCGAGCAGGCGCCCCGCCTCGGGCGCGATCGCCCCGGGGCCGAGCGAAGCAGGAGCGCAGGCGAGGCGCGACAGATCGATGAGCGCGCTCGCGACCTGCCGCTGATCAGCTCGACGCACTCCCTCGATCCAGTCGCCGAACGCGTCGTCGGCGTCGGCGGCGGAGCGCTCGGTGACGCGCGCTGCTCCTTCGCCCCGGGCGGCGGCGAGGAGCTCGGCATCGCGCGTGGCCGCGGCCCCGACGGAGGCGCCGCTGTCGTCGAACGACATGTCGCCGATGGCGCGCAAGGCATCGGTCACCGCCGCGAAGTCGCCCGCGACCGACGCCGTCCGCAACAAGCCGACCGCGGCGTCGGGTGAGCGGCCGCGCTGCAAGACCTCGCGAAACGCTTTGCGCGCGCCGTCGCCGTTGCCGCTGCGCTCCAGCGCCTCGCCGAGGTCGGCCGCGGAGACCAGGCCCGCCGTGCCGGCGGTGGTGGCGTCCTCTCCCAGAACCAGCACCTCGAGCGCGGGATCGCCCGACAGTCGCGCGCGATCGAAGCTGAACGCGCGCGCGCCCTCGTCGCCGGCGGACCAGACCGGCGCCAGGACCGCGACCGCCTCCCGCCACTCGCCCGTGCGTGCCCGCTCGACCGCCAGGCGGTGCCGCAGGCCGCGGGCGACGTCGGTCCGCCCGCCAGCGTCGGCGGCCGCGAGCTCGGCGGCCAGCGCTCGGGCGCGCTCGGCCGGCGAGGACAGCCGCGCGGCGATGTGTCCAGCGGCGATACCAGTGCGATCGTTGACGGCCGCGTCACGGTAGAACTGCTCCGCCAGCGACGGGTCATCGACGACCAGCGCGGCCGCCTCGTTCTCCAGCGCCGCCATGACCGCCGGCTGCCCGGCACGCGCCGCCAGCGAGATCAGCGTCGTGACGCCCTCGCGGCGCAGCGCCACGCCGGGATCACCCGGCGCCTGGTCGCCCGCGGCGTCGGCCGGGTTGGTGACCGACGCCCAGAGCTCGAGGTCGCGCTGGAGCATCCACCCGTCGAGATCATCCGAGTCGAGTGACACGCGCTGGCGCTGGAACACCAGCGCGCGTCCGGGCCGCCCCAGCCGATCGCGATAGAGACCGACCAGCGCCTCCAGCAGGTAGCGCCGGCGCGCGAGCGGCGACCGCGCGCCCGGGCTCGATTCGGCGCCCGCGGCGCTGGCCGCCTCGAGGCCGGCGTCCTCGGGCGCCGGTCCGAGCGCAACCAGATCCCGTTCCAGCACCTGGGCCAGGTCGGCCCAGCGCGCGTCGACGCGCAGCATCTCTTCGAGCGCATCGACGGCGGGCGGATAGCCGGGGCAGCGCTCCAGCGCCTTGCGGTACAGGCTCTCGGCGTGCCGCGCGTCGTGCAACACCTGATCCCGCAGCGTGGCCGCGCGGACGAAGGCGTGTGCGGCCGCCTCTCCCTGCCCCTGCTCACCCTCCGCTTCGAACACGTCGGCGAGACCGATGGCGTCCCCCGCCTCGGCGTGAAGAGCGACGCGGCTGGCCAGCGCCAGCAGCGCGACCGCCGAGGGCGCGGCCGACGACGCGCCCGCGGCCGCGTCGGACGACTCGGCGGGGACCTCTCCCGCCGACTCGGCGGGGACGACATTCGCCGTCGACCAGGTCGCGGCATATTTGAGGGAGAGCTCGATCGCTTCGCCCGCGCGGCCCGACCGCCCGAGCGCGTCGACCAGGCGGGCCGCCGACAACAGCTCATCCTGCGGGATCGCCGAGTCCTCCAGCGTCTGCTGCAGCAACTCGACGCGGCCGAGCTGGTCGGCGATGTCGAGCATGTCGGTGGTGAGTAGCGGATGGTCGGGCAACAGGCGCCGCGCCTCGGCGAGCGCCGCGTGCGCCGCCTCGAGGTCGCGGATCACGTCGCGCAGCAGGCGCGCGCGCTCGCGATGAAGCGCAACGACCGCGCCGCGCCCCTCCTCCGACGACGCACGGGGGTGTACGCGCGCGAGCTCCTCGAGCGCCCCGACCTGGATGCGGGGCCAGGCCCGGTCGCGCGCCAGCCTTTCGAGCTCGTCGACGAGCCCGGCGCGCGGCGTCTCGTCGACGGCGCCGACCAGCGCCTCGCGCAGCGTCTCGAGCGCGCGCTCGGCCCCGCCCGCGCGGAACTCCGCATCGCCGCTCGGCACCGGCGGCGATGCCACGGCGGCGGAGGCCGACAGGCGCTGCACGCGCGCCAGCTCGGCGGCGAGGGCCGCGCTCCGAGCAGGCCCGTCCGCGCATTCGATCAACCCGGCGAGCGCGGCTTCGAGCCCGCTCTCGTCGGTGGCACGCGCCGCCCCGATGAGCCGCGCGAGCTGCGCCGCCGCGTACTCGGGCGCCGCGGTGGCGGCCTCGCGAAAGCTGCTGGCGGCGTCGGCGGTGCGCGACAGACGATCCGCGAGCAAGCGCCCGCGCTCGATCCACAGGTCGGCCACGCGCCGCGAGCGCCCGGCGTCAGTGCCGAACACGCCGGCGCGAATCGCGGTCTCGTACGTCACCGCGAGCTCGTTCCAGGAGCCGCGCGCCGCGAGCAGGCGCCGCACCGGCGCCAGCGCCGCCACGAACGTGGCGTCGAGCGCGAGCGCGTCCCGATACCACGGCAGCGCACCCTCGGCGTCGCGCAGTGCGGACTCGCGCAGGTGCCCGGCTTCGAAGAGTAGCGGCGCCGCGCGCGCCGGCGACGCCACCTTGGCCTCGGCGAGGTAGAGGTCGATCTCCGCGGCGGCCTCGAGCGCTGCAGCTTCGAACGGCGGCGGCGCCGTCGGTGCCGTGACAGTCACCGGCCCTGAACCGAAAGATCCCTCCGCGGCCTCTTCCAAATCGGTGGTGATCTCGATTGGAAGGTCGTCGTCGTCAGCGGGTCCTGGTGACATGCGTGATTGGTCGGGGGTTCCAGGTTCGACGTACCTACCGCCGATGTGTCAGGCGAACGCGAAGCGAGGCGAGGCGTGAATACGAAAGCGAAGCGAAGAAGTGAACTATTATGGTCACCGCCGGATCGGCGGTCAATTCTCGGAGGCCGATCGTTCGACGTCAATGGACAGCCCGCGTCGGTCGTGTGCATGATAGGGAAGGCCTTTCCCAAAGGGTGCGCCCCTGCCTAACCTTATCGTCTACATCGACCGCCGCGACGGTGCCGCCACGCCCAGCTCGTTGTTCGCGCTCTCGGAAGCGCGGCGGATCGCGCACGCGGCCGGTCTCACAGTCTTCGCGCTGTTGCTCGACGAGCCGCAAGCCAGCGCAAACCTCGAGTCGCTCGCGGATGCGCTCGGCCGCGCCGGCGCCGACCGGATCCTGGTGTGCGAGGCAGCTGGGCTGGGGGCGCCGCCGCTCGACGCGACCCACGGGCCGGCGCTTTACACCGCCGTCGAGCGGGTGCCCCCTATGGTCGTGCTCTTCCCGACCGGTGGCCCGGGCGACGAGCTCGGCCCGTCGCTGGCGATGCGGCTGGGTGCAGCCTACGCGCCCTCGGTCGACATCGTGCTGTCCGAAGAGGCCGGACCGCTGGCCGACGGCGTGGGGCGCATCCACCTACGCCGCTGGCGCGCCGATCGGTCCGGCTACCGCCAGCTGGATCCGGTCGAGATCGAACGGCCGGTCATCGCGATCATGGGCGCCCACGGCACGCCCCGCCAGGACGGAACGTCCGACATCGACGTCGAAGTGATTACCTGCACCGCGCCTGCCGACCCGCCCCTCTCGGAGCTGGCATCGGAGCCGGACGACCTGGATACGGTCGCCCAGGCGCGCGGGCTTGTCGTGCTGGGGCCGCAGGTGCCGCCCGAGGTCGCGGCTCGCCTGCGCGCGAACGCTCCGGCCGGAGTCGTGGTGGTCGACGACAGCACGGCGCCGCGGGCCCTGGCCGCGGCGTCGCCGGAGCGGGTCTTGAACGCGGGCGATGTCGCCGCCGTGACCGAGATCGCCGTCTCACCCCGCACGGCCATCGGGGTCGTCGATCTCGACGGGTCCGGAGCGGCGACCTACGGCGCTCCCGGACGGGTCCGGCCCGACGTCGTGTGGAACGCAGGAGCGAAGACCGAGGCGTGGTCCGAGCTGGAGGCAGCGTGGAGCGCTTCACGATGACGGGCATGGGGCGGCGGCGCGCCGAGCGCAGCAGCGGCGCCGGACGGGTCGTCCGTTGAAGGTGCTCGTCTGCCTCCACGCCGCGCCACCCGGCGGTTCGCCGCTCACGGCGAACGATCGCGAGGCGTTGCGGCTGGCGCGCAGCCTCGGCGAGGACACCGAGGTCGTGGCGCTGATGGCCGGGACCAAGGACGAACACGCGGCGCTCGAGGCGGCGTGGGCCTGGGGCGTCGATCGCGCGGCGCGCGTGAGCGGCGAGAGCTTCGCCGCCGCCGACTTCCACACGCTGGGCCAGGTGCTGGGCAGCGCGGCGCGTACGCTGGGTGCCGACCTGATCCTGGGCGGCGCGCGCAGCGATACCGAGGGGCTGGGAGCCCTGACCGCATCGATCGCGCGCCACATGAGCCTGCCGCACCTCGCGAACATCGAGTCGCTGGAGCGCTACGACCATCCGCCGCTTGCGGTCGCGGTCACCCTGCGGGGAAGCGGGCGCAAGCGGCGCATCGGCGCGCGGCTGCCGTTCGTCATGTCGGTCGCGCGCGGGTCGGCAGAGTCCGATCTGGCGCTGCCGGCGCGCGAGGGCACGCCATCGATCGAGACGCTGGCAGTGTTCGATCCCGAGGTGACCGTGATCCGGCGCCGCACCGAGATCCTCGGCAGCTCAGCGAAGGTCGAGCGCGAGCCCCGCGCTGTCGCGTCGGCCGCCGAGCTGCTCGAGGCGCTCCAGCCGCGGCGCTAGAAACTGTCCGAATTGCATTGCGACTAACCCGGGTGCGGTTCGCGCGCCACTTCGGGCACCAGCGCGGCGAGACGGTCGGCGTCGTTCAGCGCGGGGTCGTCGATCACGCGCTCGAGCAAGCGCTCCAGCACCACGCCGACGATGCGACCGGGAGCGATGCCGAGGATCCGCATCACGTCCTTGCCGTCAATCGCGAGATCGTTGATGTGCAATGCCGCGTCGCTGGCCGCCACCTCGGCGATGCGGCGGCGCAGCTCCCCGAGCTCGACGTCGGGATCCTCGCCGAAGCCGCGCCCAGCGATGTCCCCCTCGCGCAGCGCGAACAGCGCCGGGATGACGTCGCCGCCGACCCGGCGCACGAAGCGGCGCACAGTGCCGTCGGTCCAGTCGGGGGAATAGAAGAACATGTGGTTTGCCACCATCGCGACGATGCGCTCGCGGTCGTCGACCGACAGTTTCAGGCGGCGCGCGATCGCGTCCGCCATGTCGGCGCCCACGTATTCGTGTTTGAAGAAGCTGAACTCGCCAGGTGCGCCGTCGCGCGGCTGGCGCGCGCGCGGCTTGCCTACGTCGTGCAGAAGCGCGCCGAGCCGCAGGACCGCGAGTCGGTCGCGCGCGCCGTGGGTGTTGTCGACCACGGCGAGCGTGTGGTGGTACACGTCGAACTTGTGGAAGCGGTTCTGGGTGACGCCGACGCCCTCCAACAGCTCGGGGAGCACCTCGGCCAAGAGCCCGGTCGTGCGCATCAGATCGAGCCCATACGACGGCTTGGGCCCCGCCAGCAGCTTGAAGAGCTCGTCGCGGATGCGCTCGACGGAGACCTTGCGAAACACATCGAGCGTCTCGCCGATCGCCGCCAGCGTCGGCGGATCGATCGTGAACTCGAGCTGCGTCGCCTGGCGCACGGCGCGCATGGGGCGCAGGCCATCCTCACGGAAGCGCTGTAGTGGATCGCCGACCGCGCGGATCAAACGCCGCTGGAGATCGCCGCGCCCGTCGAACGGATCGGTCAGGCGATCGTCGATCGGATCGTACCCGACGGCGTTCATGGTGAAGTCGCGGCGCGAGAGGTCCTCGGCCAGCGACGATACGTAGCTGACCGACGACGGGCGCCGTCCATCCAGATACTCGCCCTCGCCACGGAAGGTCGTCACCTCGACGGCGTGGCGGGACTCGCCCTGCCCCACGAGCACCGTCACCGTCCCATGCTGGAGGCCGGTCGGGATCGCGAACGTCGACCCGAACAGCGACAGGACCTCTTCCGGCCGCGCGCTGGTCGCGACGTCGAAGTCGGCCGGCTTGCGCCCGAGCAAGAGGTCGCGGATCCCGCCGCCGACCAGGTGCGCCTCGTGGCCGGAATCGCGCAGGCGCCGGCAGAGGCGGACGACTTCGGAGGGGATGCGGCTCTTGTCGACGGCCGTCGCCGTCGCGGTCCCGGTCGTCATGTCTCTCCGGTGGAAGGCGTGTCGCGGTCGAGCACCTCGAGGGCCTGGGCCGCCGCGCTCTGCTCGGCCTCCTTCTTCGAACGTCCCTGCGCGCGACCGTACTCGCGGCCGTCGAGCAGGATCGCCACCAGGAAGCGGCGGTCGTGATCGGGCCCCTCCTGCCCGACGACGGTGTACTGCGGTGTGGCCTGGAGCAGGGCCTGCGATCGCTCTTGCAGCCGCGACTTGAAGTCGAAGCGCACCGAGCTATCGGCGTCGCGCAGCGCCTCGGCGAACAGCCGTTGCGTGACATCGTGCGCGGCGATGAAGCCGCCATCCAGGTAGACCGCGCCCACCAGCGCCTCGAGAGCATCGGACAGGATCGACGGCTTGCGCCGCCCGCCGGCCTGGTCCTCGCCGCGGCCGAGGAAGATCCACTCGCCGAGCCCCATCCCTTCCGCGGCCTTGGCAAGCCCCACCTCGCTCACCAGCGCGGCACGCGTCTTGGAGAGCTCGCCCTCCGAACGGTCCGGGAATCGCTTCATGAGCATGTCGCTCACCGCGAGCGCAAGCACGGCGTCGCCCAGGAACTCGAGCCGTTCATTGTCGGTTCGCGTCGAACCGTGACGCTCATTGAGCCAGGACTTGTGCGTCAGTGCGGACTCGCACAGCGTACGCTCGCGGAACGTATACCCGATCCGGCTCTCGAGGACGCCGTAGCCGGCCAGTTCCGATGCGCTCATCGGCTCTAACTTACCACCGACCAAGGGTGACGCGACGGCGACAGGACCATGGGGCCTCTGGACCGAAGCTGGCGGGCGCGGTTAAAATAGGCGGCCATGGGTCAGGCGAATCTCTGTTGTGTGAAGTGCAACTCCATCCTCGACCGAGCGACGTTCCAGGGCCTGGAGGTCGACCTCTGCCCGAAGTGTGGTGGCCTCTGGCTCGATCGCGGCGAGATCACGCGCGCCGCCCAGCTGCCGGAAAAGGATCTCGCGCGCCTGCGGAATCTGCTCCGTGGCTCGTCCGGGCCACCGCCGGTTCCGACCGAGAACAAGGCCCCCTGCCCCGCGTGCGAGGGACGCCTGTCCGAGGTTCTGCTCGGCAAGGTCCACGTCGACTACTGCGGCACGTGCCACGGCATCTTCCTCGACCGCGGCGAGCTCGAGGATGCGATCACCGCGGTCCGCGCGCGCGAGCGGAACACATCGCCCAGTGAGGTCATCGCGGCGGCGATTTCGGCCGCGAACGTACAGGCGGGCGAAGCCTGAGCCTGAACGGAAATGGCTAACCTATCTCCGGGCGCGAAGGACCGTGACCGCGAATCAGTCGATCCAGCCGCCGCCCATCACTGCCTCGCCGTCGTAAAACACGGCGGCCTGGCCGGGCGCGACACCGTCGGCGGGACCGTCGAGCTCGACGGTGACGGCCGTGCCGTCGGCGGGCTCGTTGATCCAGCCGGGCAGCGCGGGGGCGTGGTGGCGGATCTGGACCGCGCAGCGCAGCGGCCACGTCGCAGGCGGCCGCTCGCGCATCCAGCGCACGTCGGAGATGCGGAGCGCGCGGCGCGCCAGGCTCGAGCGCGGGCCGACCACGACCCGGCCGGTGGCGGCGTCGATGCGAACCACGAAGCGCCGTTCGCCGCCACCGGCCGCCGGCACGCCGCGCCGCTGGCCCACAGTGAAGTGATGAGTGCCGTCATGGCTCGCGAGCTCGGCGCCGGCCTCGTCGACGATGGCGCCCGGCGCGCCGGCGCCGCCGTGCGCTTCGACGTAGGCGCGGTGATCGCCGTCGGGGATGAAGCAGATCTGTTGCGAGTCGGGCTTGTCGGCATTGGGCAGGCCGGCCCGGCGCGCGATGGCGCGCACCTCGTCCTTGGTCTTGTCCCCGAGCGGGAAGATCACCCGGTCGAAGACCTCGGGCCGCACACCGAACAGGAAATACGACTGATCCTTGTCGCGGTCGAGCGCGCGCAAGAGCTGGGGCACCGCACGGGTCTGGTCAGCAGCGGGGATCAGGCGCGCGTAGTGGCCGGTGGCGAGCGCGTCGGCACCGACGGCATGGGCGAAGCGCACCAGTGGCGCAAACTTGAGCCGCTCGTTGCAGCGCACGCACGGGTTGGGCGTGCGCCCCACCCGATGCTCGTCGATGAAGTCGTCGATCACCGCGCGGCGAAACGTCTCGGTCTCGTTGATCACGTAGTGCGGGAACCCGAGCTGCGCGGCGGTCGCGCGCGCGTCCTCGATGTCGCGCGGACCGCAGCAGCGCCCGCCGATGCTGGCCGACGTCCCCGACGCGTCGTAGAGCTTGAGCGTCACGCCCACGACCTCGGCGCCCGCTTCGAGCAGCATCGCCGCCGCCGTCGACGAATCGACGCCACCCGACATCGCCACCGCGATTCGGGGCCGGCGCGCCGGCGCTCGTGCGGGAATCGGCTTGGCGGTGTCCTGGTTCGCGGCACGCACGCGCGCGACGATGCCCGGCAGCACGTCGAGCAGGCGATCGATGTGCTCCTCGGTCGTCGTGCGTCCGAGCGTGATGCGCACCGCCTGGGCAGCGCGGTCGTCGGCTAGACCCAGCGCGCGGAGCACCGGCGAAGGTTCGAGCGATCCCGAGCTGCAAGCGGCGCCCGTCGAGACGCAGATCCCGTCCAGGTCGAGCCCGATCGCGACCAGCTGGCCGGTCGCGCCGTCGAAGCCGACATTGGTCGTGCCGGGCAGTCGCCCTTGCGGATCGGTGTCGCCGTGGATCGCCGCGCCCGCGATGGATGCGAGCCCGCGCTCGAGACGCGCGCGCAACGCGGAGACGCGCGCCGCGGTTGCGCCGAGCTCCCCGGCGGCGAGCCGCGCCGCCACGCCGAATCCCACGATGCCGGCGACGTTCTCGGTGCCCGGGCGGCGTTCACGCTCCTGGTGGCCACCCGCGAGCCAGGAATCGAGCGCGACCCCGCGCCGCAGGTAGAGCGCGCCGGTGCCGGCCGGCCCTTCGATCTTGTGGGCCGAGATGGTGGCGGCGTCGACGCCCAGCGCACGCACGTCGAAGGCGATGCGCCCGGCGGCGGCGACGGCGTCGGTGTGGAAGAGCGCGCCGGCGACCCGCGCGACCGCCGCGAGCTCGGCGATCGGATAGAGATTGCCGAGCTCGTGATTGGCGGTGGCGAGCGAGACCAGCACCGTGTCGGGACGCAGCGCCGCGCGTAGAGCCTCCGGACTGATGCGCCCGCGCGCATCGACGGACAGGCGGGTGACCGCGAATCCGTCGCGCTCGAGCGCGGCGAGCGCGCCCAGCACTGCCGGGTGCTCGAGCGGTGAAGAGATGACGTGGCCCGCGCCTGCAGAGGCGCGCGCCGCACGCGCCGCGAGCGCCAGCCCGCGCACCGCGAGGTTGTCCCCTTCGGTGCCGCCCGAGGTGAAGATGATCTCCTCGGGCAGCGCGCCGACGAGGCGTGCGACCTCGGCGCGTGCGTTCTCGACCTCGGCGCGCGCGCGGCGACCCGCCGCGTGCACGCTCGACGGATTCCCGGCCAGCTCCTCGAGCGCAGACCGCATGGCCACAGCGACCTCCGGGCGGATCGGCGCCGTGGCGGCGTGGTCGAGATAAATGACGGGAGGTAATTCTCGCAAGGCTTGCCCTCTCCCTAACCCTCTCCCGCGGACGGGAGAGGGGATCGGATGGAGGGGGTCGAGACTACGCGCTCACGCGCGCGATGCAACGCCTAGGTCTTCGGCGTCAGCGTCAGGCGCTGCTCGATGGTGACCGCGGTGCCGGTGAAGCTGGGGAACTTCCAGCGCAGGACCGTGGTCTTAAAGCACTGGGTCATGTCCTTGTCGACGCTGGGGTTGACGTCGACGGTCTCGACCTGTCCGGTCGGCTTGACCGTGATACCCAACGTCACGCCGAGCCCCGACTTGTACTGCAGCGACGCGTTCTTCTTCAATGCGCGCTCGTAGCACTGCTGCATGGCCGACGCGCCCTGCATGACGATGCGGCTCGCCTCTTTCGGGTTCAGCGTCGGGGTTACATCGCCCTCGCCCTGCGGGGCCACGGCGGCCTTCTTGCGCGAGGCCACGAGCTCGATGATGTCCGGATCGGTGAGCTGCACCTTGGACGGCTCCGCGAGAGCCTGCGCGAGCTGTCGCTTGAGCCCCGCGATCTGGTCCCGCGCCTCGCCCAGGTCCTTCTGGCAGGCGATCACCTTGTTGCTCGTCTCGTTGAGCTTGGTGGCGAGCCCGTCATCCTCTTTGGTACAGGCGCCGACGCCGGCCAACACCACCAAGACCAAGGCGAAAAAACGGGTATCGGTCAGCATAATGGCCTTTGATTGTGGCGAATTCTCCTCGGCACGCAAGTACGAACTTCCTGGGTGGTCGGTAGGGGTAGGACCCGGCGCCCGACCGCAACGTCCGGCACCTTCGACGGCCCATTTCGCGGATCTATTCACGGATCCTTGGCGGGCAGGCGATTGAGCAGCGGCCGCACCACCATCCCGCCCACCAGGTGGCGGTCGATGATCCGCGAGAGGTCCGCACTGGTCATGCGGTTGTAGAGCACCGCGGACGGCGCGCCCGACCCCGGCCCGTAGACGCGCGTACCCTTCATCTCGTCGGTGTCGTAGACGAGGATATTGGGGCCGCGCAGGCAGTGGCCGAAGCAGGTCTCCTCGGCGACGGTGATCTGCTCTTCCAGGCCGCGCGTGGCCACCGTCTCGCGTAGCTGGGCCGTGAGCGCGGCCGAGTTTCGCGCCTCACCGCAGGTCGGCCCCCGGCAGACCATCACGGTGAATCGCCGGTGCCCATCGGTCACGGTCCTGGCGCCTCCAGGGCGGTCGCGCCGGGCGCGTTCGCCAGCGCGCGCTTCAGATGTCGGCGCAGCGGCTCCACTGTGCGCGGTTCCTCGGCGATGAACAGCAAGAGCTCGCGCTCCGCCGGTCCGCCGAGCTCGAGCAGCGCGGTCGCCGCCGCGGTGAGCGCGTTCGGGGAGCCCTCGTACGCGGGCTCGCCGCGATACATGCACACGAAATCGCGGAGCAACGGCAGCGCCGAGACCGCGCCGGCGGCTGCGATCGCCTGGCTGATGAGGGAGAGCGTGTCGACGTCGGTCTCCGGGCGCCGCAGGTGCTCGGCGAGCGCGAGCGCGACCGGCTTGGACTTCGTCGCCAGCGTCGCGCGCGCGATCGCGGCCACGCTGGTCGGGCGCGTATCGTCCGCGTAGTCGGAATGGACCTTGAGCGCCTCGACGAAGAGCTCGGCCGACGCGTCGTCGCGACGGGTGGCCAGCGCATCGTCGGCGTTGCGCCGCGCCGCCACCGGCAGCAGCGCGGCCGGCGCCTGCACCGCCTTGAGCAGGTCGGCGGTGACCGAGCGGCCGGGGAGCTTGCCGAGCTCTGCGACGGTGTACGCCGCCAGCTCGTCGGAGAAGCGGCGATCGGTGTCCCAGAGGATCGACGACAACGTCGCCGCCAGCTCGGGCGCAGCACCCTCGCCGGGAGAGCCGGCGAAGCCGTCGGCGTCGAACGTCGCGCCCCGCACCATCGTCGCGTCGGGGATCTGCGCGCGGTAGACCACGCGGCCGGTCGCGGGCTCGAGACCGCCCACGTCACCGTCGGCGGTGACGAAGACCAGCGCTGCGCCGGTGTGCGCGGCCGCGACCGCGTCGGCCTCTTTCTCGGCGTGTGCCCAGCGCAGGGTGCCGTTCGCCGCATCGATCGCGAAGAAGAAGCGAAAGTCGTGCACGAACACCAGACCGTCGCGGAACGCCATGCGCCGCCCCGCCGGATCGGCAGCCGGGCGCCACACCACGTGCTTGCGATCGAGCGCCGAATAGTCGCTCTGCTCTGGCCGGTACATGTCGGGCGCATAGAGCGGCCGCGCGAACGCAGGCAGCGTCGCCTGGGCGTAGCCGTCGGACTTGTGCGACGCCTTGGCGGTGTCGGCCGAGGCGCGGAAGACGCCCTTGGATCCGAAGAAGATGCCTTCAGGCAGCGCGCGCACGAACGTCGCCGCCTGTTCCGTCGACAGGATTCGCGCCAGCTCGGCGCCGCTGTCGGCGTCGTGCAGGATCACGTACTGGGTCGCGACCGGCACCGCCACGATGCCGCCGCGCGCCGCGGGCGCCGCGACGTCGCCGGGCGGCAGCGTATGCGTCCAGCGCGTGGTGCCGGTGCGCGCATCGAGCGCGACCAGGCGGCCGGCGCCGTGCGTCCCGGTGTCGGAGAACGCGCGCGCCACGTAGAAGCAGGTCTCCCCGTCGAGCGCGTAACCGTGCAGGCGCTGGTCCCCCGGCAGCTCTTGACGCCAGATCACGTCGCCGGTGGCGGCGTTCCGCCCCTCCAGCACCGTGCCCCCTGCGGGCGTGCGCATGGAGTGCACGATCGCCGACCGGCCCACCTCGATCCGGCCGGTCGGCTCGGCCGGCTGGTGCCAGAGGAGCGAGCCGCGCGCCATGTCGAAGGCACCGATCGCCGGTCCAGATGACCCGCGGTAGGCCAGATAAACCATCGGCGCCCCCGCCGCGTTGACCGGAGCGCCGGCCCCCGCATGCAGGCGGGCCAGAGCGGCGCCGACCTCGCCGGCGTCGCCCGCGCCGCGCGCGATCTCGGTGGCGCAGCCGGCGGCCACGCCCAGCGAAGCGAGCACGACGCCCGCGCGGAGCTGGGCCCGCGTCATCGCTCCCCTCCCCGTTCGTCGAGCATGCGCTGCGCCTCCTTCTTGGACGCGCGGTTGTCCTGCGCCGGGATCGACGCCAGGTAGTCGGCGATCGCCGCGGTTGCTTCCACGCCGTGGAGCTTGGCGATGGCGTGCAAGTTGTCGATGCGCACGCCGTCGCCGATGTCGCTGCGGCGCAGGCTACTGCCGAGCGCGGTCGCCAGCACGTCTTCCTTGATCGCGCCCTGCTGCTCGCGGAGCTCGGCTAATGTTTCCGGCGTCGCCAGGCGGCCGAGCGGCGCCGCGGCGCCGAGGTCACCGCGCCGGCAGAGCCGCATGAGGCGTGGGACGGCGCTCGCCTCGCGGCGTTCGGCCAGCGCCGACGCAGCGGCGGCGCGCACCTCGGGCGATTCGTCGCCCAGCCGATCGAGCAGCGGCGGGACCACGCGCGGGTCCGCGAGCGCCGCCAGGGCCTTCACCGCTTCCCGCCGGAGCTCGGGGCGCCGGTGGATGGCGTAGAGCTCGAGCGCTTCGAAGCCGCGCGGATCGGCGATCTTGGTGAGCGCGCCCAGCGCCGCGATGGCCCGCTCGGGCGAGGTTCCCGCTGCGAGGAGCTCGACGAGCAGATCGACGACCGCGGGATCTTGCGCCCGCGCCGGCGTGCTGCGCGCGGGCCGTGCCGGCGCCGCCGCCCGCGCCCCGATCGGCGCCAGCGCAGCGCCGAGCGCCAGCGCAGCGCCGAGCACCAGCGCAGCGCCGTGGGCCATCGCCAGCGCCAGCCGATTGATCACGCCGCCCTCCCCCCGGACTACTGCTTGCCCTTGGCTTCGGAGTCGGAGAACTCGACCTTGCCGCTGTAGTTCGCGCCCTTGCCGAGCAGCCAGAACTGCGTCGACGCGATCACGTGCTGCCGCGACTCGAGCGTCATCAAGTAATGCTTGCGCACGTCGAACTCCGGCTTGGCGAGCTGGATGTTCGAGCCGAAGACCCGCGACCCGCGCTCGCGCGTGTACTGCGGATCGCCGGCGACGTAGCGCTTCTCGCCGCCGGTGATGTCGTAGAACTTCACCTGGATCTCGCTGTCGTTGAGCGGCTGCGCGAAGAAGGCGACGTACTCGAGATCCCAGGTCCCCTGCTCCGGCCCCTTCTCCTCGGTCGGCCAGATCTTGTCGGTCTTGCTCTTCTGGAGCGCGGCGACGAACGCGCCGGCCGACGAGAACTTCATCGGCAATCGATTCTTCGTGATGACGATCTTGCCCTTGAAGACGTCCTCCGGCTTGGCCGCCACCGCCACCCGCGCTCCGACCAAGCCCACTACCAGCAGAGAAAACAAAGCGAACGTGCTGACGAACCTGCTCTTGCTCATGAGAACTCCCTGAGAATGGCGGTGGATGAAAACCCGTGCCCGAAACGCTTCCTTCAATGAAAAAGCGAGTCTATGCGATCCCATCGCCGGACCGTCAGCGCTTTTTCTTCATCGGCTCTTCGGGCGGGTCCTTGACCGAATCGGGCGGGTCGCGGAACAGCGCCTCGAGCCGCGCGACGGTCGCCGGCTCCATCGCGGACTTTTCCCGTGCGAGGCGCAACACATCGCGCCCGAGCCGCCGGTAGAGGTCCAGCATCTCCGGCGCGCGCTGCGCGAGGATGCGCAGGTGTTGCTCGACGGACGACACGTCGCCGCGCGCCACCGGCCCGGTCAGCGCACCGGGTAAGCCCTGCTGCGACAGGTTCTGCAGCACGCTCGTCATCAGTGGGATCAGCGCCGGCAGCGCCTGCTCGCGCGATACGCCCGCCTCGACCAGCAACGCCCGCGCGGCGTCGGCCAGCGCCACGACGTAGTTCGCGGCGATGACCGCGCCCGCGTGATAAAGCGGCATGCTCGCGCCATCCAAGAAGACCGGCCGGGCACCCAGCGCTTGCGACAGGCGACTGGCCATCGCGCGCGCCGGCTCGTCGCCCTCGATCCCGAACGCGACGCCGTCCAGCGCGGCGGTGGCGGCGCGCGGATCGGCGAACGAGACCAGCGGGTGCCATGTGCCCACCCCGCGCACCTGCGGCCGCGCGACGGCCAGCACTTCGGCCGACGGGTGGGCGCCGGACGTGTGAAGCAGCACCTGCTCGCGCCGCAGCCGTTGCTCGCGAACCAGGCGCTCCGCGACTTCCCCGATGCGATCGTCGCGCACCGCGATGACCACGACGTCCGCCGATGACAGCGCCGGCGGAATCTCACTCGCCCGTCCGCGCACGCCCGTGACGGCAATTCCAGACCGCGCCAGGCCCGCCGCGAGCGCCGTGCCCACCACGCCAGCGCCGACGATGAAAGCCACCGGCGCCGGCTCGATCGTGCTCACGCGGGCCCCGGGCCCGCGAACAGCCCGCGCGCCTGGATGTACTCGAGCACAGCGCGCGACACGAGCCCCTTCACCGGCTTTCCCTCGCCGAGCGCCCGCCGGATCTCCGTCGAGCTGACCGCCGGCATCTCAATGGCCGCGCGCGGACCGGCGCCGGCGGCGAGCCCGGCGCGGCCGACGACGATGAACGGCACGGTGGCGCGCAGCTCCTCGGCGCCGAACCAGGTCGCAGTCTCGGCCACCAGATCTGCGCCGATCACCAGCGCGAACTCATGCTCGGGGTGGCGAGCCTGCAGCGCGCGCACGGTGCGCAGCGTGCGGCTTTCGTCGCCGAGCTCGCGTTCGATGTCGGTCACGCGCGCGCGCGGACCCAGCGCGGCGGCGGCGAGCCGGCACATCTCCAGCCGGTCCTCGAACGGCGCGAGCGCCTTTTCGAACGGATGCTGGAAAGCGGGCATCAGCCACAACTCGTCGACCCCGGCGGTCTCGAGCACGTACAGCGCTGCCAGCTCGTGACCGAGGTGCGGCGGATTGAAGCTGCCGCCGTAGAGAGCGACGCGCATCCACTAGTCGTACAGCAGAAACGGCGCGCGCTCCGCCGAAAACTGGCTCTCGTAGGCGGCGAACGGCGCGCAGATCTCCTCGAACGGCCGCCCCTCGTCGATGCCAGTCCGTACCGCGGCGCTCCCGGTCAGAAGATCGATAGCGGGCGGGTCCTTGACGAACTCGTAGACCTCGGTGCGCCAGGCGAAGTCGGCCGGCGCCAGCTCGCGCGCCACGTGCAAGAGCGCGACGCCGGTGCGGTAGGGCCGGAACGCGGCGCGGTTGGTGACGTGAAGCTGCACGCCGCCGCAGGACTGGCGCGCGAACTTCTGAAACATGGGCAGGAATGACAGCGGCCGGAACCGCACGCCCGGCAGGTGCAGGCGGCCGAGCCTTTCCGCCCACCGGAAGCCGTCGAGGAACGGCGCGCCGAGGAGCTCGAACGGGCGGGTCGTGCCGCGCCCCTCCGACAGATTGGTCCCCTCGACTAGGCACAGGCCCGGGTAGACGAACGCGGTGTCGAGCGTCGGCATGTTCGGCGACGGCATGACCCAGGGCAGCCCGGTCGCGTCGTAGTCCATCGACCGCTTCCAGCCCTTCATCGCGACCACCTCGAGCTCGCAGTCGATCGCTTTGCCGAACCGCCCCGTGCGATCGCCGGGGATCCCGCTTTTGACCATGCGCGCGATCTCGCCGATGGTCAGACCGTGGCGAACCGCGACGGCGCCGAGCCCCACGAAGGAGTGAAAGTCGGGAAGGAGCGGCCCGGACTCGACCTCGACGCCGCCCAGCGGATTCGGGCGGTCGACGACGACGACGCTCACGTGCGCGCGCGCCGCGGCTTGCATCGCCAGCGCCATCGTCCAGACGTAGGTGTAGTAGCGGCTGCCGACGTCCTGCAGGTCGATGACCAGCACGTCGACGTCGCCGAGGTCGGACGCTGCCGGGGACAGCGACTCGAAGCTGCCGCCGTAAAGGCTGCTCACCGGGAGGCCCGTACGGTGATCTCTCTCGGCGTCGACGCCGATCATGTCCTGCGCTTCGCCCCGCACGCCGTGCTCGGGCCCGAACAGGCGGGTGATGCGCACGCCGGCTTGAAGAAGCCGGTCAACCGCGTGCACCAGATCCGAAGTGACGCTCGCCGGGTGGCAGAGCACCCCGACGCGGCGACCACGCAGCAGGTCGAGGCGCTCGCTACAAAGAACTTCGAGCCCGGTTTTTACCACCGCAGGACGGTCAGTATATCGGAACTGGCTTCAGCGTCACCAGGTCTCCCTGGACCACGACGCGGAACCGCACGGAGCGGCATTCCCACTTCTGCTTGAGGCCGCCCTCGACCAGGCGCAGCTTGGTCGTGAAGGCCTGCACGGTGATGCCAGCCGTGGGCTTGTTCTGGCTCTTGAGCGCCGCGACGTACTCGGCGTAGACGCGCGCGAAGTATATCGCCTCGTTCTCTTGGGCCAGCGCCTGCACCTGAGGATCGTTGCTCGGGCCCGTCGGCGCCGCGATCTCCTCGACCATCATCTGCTCCGATCGCCAGCGCGAAGCCTCGTCGGCCTCCTCCTCGACCTGGTCCTCGTTGGGCTCGTCGCGGCCCATCAGGCGCGCCATCATCACGTTCAGGCTGTTCGACAACCCCTCGAAGTCGGGGCCGACCGGCTTGAAGGTGTAGTCGATGTTGCCGTTGATGATCTCGGCGACGCCGAGCTCGATCTGGTCGAGCGGCTTGATGAAGCGCAGCGCGGTCATCACCGTGGCGCCGAGCGCCACGAGGACCGCGAGGATGCCGAAGCCGATGATCTTGAAGCCGACGCCCGAGACCTTGTCCATCTCCGAGGAGGTCGAGTTCATGAGCACGACGCCGCTGGTCTTGTCGAACGCGTTGCCGAACAGCGGCGCGGCGACCGCCGCGTACTCGTGGCCGTCGAGCAGGAAGTGAAAGAGCTCGGTCGCCGCCTGCTTCTGCACCGCCTGCTGCCCCGGCTTGTCGCCGAGCGTGAAGAGCACCGCGTTCAGCGCCTGCGTGCGGTTGCCGTCCTCCTTGGCGCTGTCGCCGATGCCCTCGGCGATGAAGCTCGACGTGTGGACCTTGCCATCATGGAAGTAGGCAACCTCCGTACCCAGCAAGTCGTGCTTGAGCTGCGCATCGCGGGCATTGAGCACGTAGCCGACCAGCAGCGCCCCGCGGATGACCCCCTCGGGCGTGGCGATGGGGGCCACTGCCACGCGGGTCATGCGGTTGGAGAACGTCCAGACGTCCTTCGTCGCCTCGCCCTTGAGCGCGGTCGCCACCGCGGGGTACTTGGCGCGCAGATCCTCGCCGTACATGGCGTTGACGTTGAGGTCGCGGGCCACCACCTTGCCCGCCGAGTCGATGACGGCGACGATGTCAGCCTTGCGCGAGCCCGCCGCCAGGTAGGCGTTCAAGCCCTCGCACTGCTCGAAGGCAGCCTGGCGCTTGGCGGTCTCGTCGGTCTTGTCGAAGACGCCGACCACGGCGGGCTTGTGAGCCAAACCCGCCACCAGGTTGGCGAAATCGAGCGATTCCAGGCGCGCGATCGACTGGTGCATCCGCTGCGCCCGGGAAACATCGGATTCAACCTCGTGAATCACCGATTCCTTGAGGTTCTGGGTCACAACCGCGTGCACGCCCAGGGTAAGGACCAACAGGACGGCGGCTGCGACAAGCCCGATCTTCATGCGGTGCATGTCCTAGCTCCTCTGCTTCGCAAGGTGGGGTAACGGGTGAAAGGGGCTGGCCTTGAGACGAAAAGGCGCGCCCGGATTATCGGCAGCGGTAGAAGGCAAGTCAACGTTCTGCCTGCCGAAGACGCGAAAACCGCGCGAAAAGTTGACCGGCCTTCTCACCGGGGACTACATGTAGGACAGGAATCGGCTATCGATTTCTAGTTGGGGAGGCGAGATCGAGATGGACCACCGAGACGATGACGCTATCGAAGCGGGTACCGACGGCGAGCGGCGGCGGGAGCGCCGGGTCAGGACAGACTTGTTCGTGAACCGCTTCCTGAACGGGCACCCCTACCTGTGCCGCATGACCAACATCAGCCGGACGGGCGCGCGCCTGGTTCCGATCATCGAGCCGCGCCTGACGCCGGCGCCGGCCTATATGGGACTGCAGTTCCAATTACCCGGGCGTCCCGAAATCGTCACAGCGTCCGGCGAGATTGTAACCACCGACGGGGGCCGCGCGGTCGGGATCCGGTTCACGCGCCTGCCGGCGAGCGCCGCGTCGGTGATCGACGCGCTGGCGGGCAAGTAATATCGGTCCATCGTCAAACGATATTTGTCAAAATTTTTCTGTGTTCTGGCGGGTTTGCTTGACAGCCTGGGAGCGCCTCAGTATCGTCGCGCGACTTCTGCGGTCCTTGCTTGACATCGACCAAACGAGACGACCGACCCCGACCTGAGCGCGTGTAGCGAACCACGCCGGAGGAGTATTGTGGAACAAAACAGGAAGCCTGGCGCTCCGCCCAACAAAGACATCTCGGATCTGAAAGCGCGGCTCGGTCTCAAGAGGCCGGAGGCAGCACCCCCACCGGGCGCAGCCCCCGCTCCCGGCCGTCCCGTTGGGCCGAACCCGGGCTTCCCGCCGCAGTTCGGCGGCCCCGCCGCCGCGGCAGCCCCGGCCGCCGCTCCCCAGCCCCAGGCGGCGCCGATGCCCGCGGGACCGCCGGCCGCGCTCGACCCCTTTGCGCGCATGAAGCCCCAGGCCGGTCAGTTCGACCTGCGCAGCATCGACGACGGCCAGCCGGCCGCCAACGTGCGCTCGGGCCGCGGCAAGGCGGTGCTGTTCGCCTCGCTGGTCGTTGGCCTCGTGGGCTTCGCGCTCGGCGCCGGCATGGGCATGGCCAGCGTCGGCCGCGCCAACATGAACACCGCCAACCACGCGGCAAAGAGCGTCAAGGGCGAGCTCGACTCGATGCAGAAGACGCTCACCCAGATCGGAACGGCGCTGGCGATGAGCTCGCAGCGGATGGCGAAGGACAAGAAAGAGCCGCTGTCCTACGACCCCGTGCTGATCTCGGAGCTCGAGAAGATCAAGCTCGACCCCCGCCCCGACACCAGCAAGATCTTCCGCGTCGACTACTTCCGTCTCGAGGACGTGGTCGTCGATCGGTTGTTCAACTACTATTACGACAGCATCGCGCTCTACGCCGAGACCGAGCGCCACATCAAGAAGACCAAGGCCGACCAGGAGTCGCTGGCGGCATTCGCCAACAAGCAGGCGGCCGCGGGCGCCGAGAAGAACTACGGCTTGGTGTTCGACACCTCGTCGAAGATCATCGTCGGCAACCTCGTCGAGGTCGGCGAGCAAGTCTGTAAGAACGGCGGCAAGGATTGCGGCGCGGCCGATCTCGTCGGCTTCAAGGTTCGTTCGAACACCGGCGCGCCCTGGGTCGACCGCAAGTCGGGTGGCAAGCTCGACACCGACAAGGTCGTTCCGATCAAGCCGACGCCGCTCATGGACGCCGTGATGTCGGGCTCGCCCGACCAGGTCCGCAACGAGGCCTACAAGCAGCGCGTCGCCAACCTGCGCGCCATCTTCAGCCGCCTCAGCAGCTCGCAGAAGGAGCTGTTCGAGGGCATCGACAAGGCCGCGAGTCGCCCGGACGTGTTCGCGCCGTTCTAAGCGCCGCGCTCATACTGCATCCAGTACGACGAAAAGCCCCGCTCATTGAGCGGGGCTTTTCTTTTGGGGGGCGGGTCGCGCCGGGAAGCGTGCTCGATCCCGTGCTCGTGTCCGTGTCCGAGTCCGTGCTCGTGTCCGTGTCCGTGAGCGAGTCCGTGTCCGTGTTCGGTGCGCGAACAGCGTGTATCCGGATCCGGCGGATCACGAGCACGCTAGCCGTAAGCCGGGCACGGACACGAGCACGGACTCGGGATCGCGTGCCCTCCCCGATCCGGGTCCTACAGCTCCAGCCCGTCGTTCGGGCCGCTCTTCTTCTTCGACTTGGCCTCGGGGGCCGGGGACGACGACGCGCCCTTCTTGCTGCCGCCGCCGACCGACGGCACCACGATATCGTCGTGCTTCTGCTCATCGCCCGGCTTCCGGATCTCCTTGCCGGTGATGCGGTCGATGATGTTGTCGTTGGAGTCGCGGTCGTTGCCGTCCTTGGCGATCACCGCCTCGACCAGCGCGTCGCCGCTCGGCTGATCCGGGTTCACCACCTTGCGCCTCTCGATGGCGCGCTCCTGGGTAGCCGAATCGGAGAGCACCAGGCAGTAGACACCGTAGAACTCCGACCGGTCGATGAGGCGCAGCTTGTCGCCGCCCGCGCTCCAGTCGAAGTGGTCGAGGATGCGCTTGACGCCGCCCATCACCTTCTCGTCGCGATAGACCTCCTTGGCGTGGCCGTACTTGCCCTCCATGCCCTTGGCGAACTCGCGGAACGGCTTGCCTTCGATCGCGTCCTTGTTGAACGCCAGGAACATCTTGTAGAGGCCATTCTCGAAGAAGAAGAAGTAGCGCGTCCAGATGTCTTCCTTCGCGACCAGCACCGCCTCTCCCGTGTTCTGCTGGAACTCGGGGCCGACGATCGAGACGTCGAGGCCGGTCTTTTGGCCCTCGAACTTGGCGTAGCTCTTCTTGACCGCTTGCAGCTCTCGCTCCATCTCGTCGTGGATGCGCTGTTGCTTGCCGGGATCCTGCGCCGCGCCTTCGATACGCGGCTGATACTTCTTCTGGATCGAATCGCGCACCAGCCCCAGGACCTCCTCGGGGCTCATGTTCCACTTGAAGACGCCGGCCTTGGGATCCCCGAGGCGCACCGCCTTGAGCTTGTCGATCTCGGCTGCATTGGCGTTCTCGCCGCCACCCTTCCCTGCCTTGCCCTTGCCCTTGGCAAGAGCCGGCGCGCCGCCAGTCAGGCTCAATCCCGCGCTGAGACCGAGCGCGAGCCAAAGTCTTCCGAATGTCCGCATAAAATCCTCCTGGGATGGGTCGTCGGCGTGGGCCGTGCGCCGCTTTCTCTGGGCGCGCTGAACACTAGCACGAAAGGTCTTTTATTCGTGCTGGCGAGCGTCGTAGCGACGCTCCGAATCAGGGCGTCGCGGGCGGCTGCTCGGAGGGGGCCGGGGCCGTCGGATCGGGGGCGACCGCGCCGACCGGCGCTTCGACCGGCGGCGCCTCTGACGGCTGCTGCTGAGCTTGCGACGCATTGGAGTCGACCCACGACTCGTCGATCTTGCTCGGGTGGAAGTGCTCGGCGCGTCCCGACCGCAAGTCGTCCGACGGGTTCGACGAATACAGCGCGCGCTCGCCCGGACCCGAGTAGTCGATCCAGAACGCCGAGTGGTCCTTGCGCACGTCGAGGTGGACGAACGACGAGTTCGGGTAGTAGCCGACGCCCACCTTGTCGAAGGTGCGGCGCAGGTAATCGCGCAGGTCGGTGTTGGCCACGCCGACGACGCGGAAGTCACAAGCCAGACCCTTCATGTGCGGGCTGCGCGGGTTCTTCGCATATTTCGGGTGCCGATAGCCCGAGACGACCTCGACCCGGTGCCCGGGCCAGTGCCGGCCGGTCTTGTAAATCAGTGAGATGAGCCGCGGGTTCATCGGATGAACCACGTTGGTGTAGTGGCAGCGCAGGAAGCGATCGAACCGCCGCTGCTGCCCGCGCACCGGACGGCCGTTGGAGTCGCGCAGGCGAATCTGCATCGACTCGTGCAGATTGACCGCGAACAGGTCGACCGGCGGATTCTTGCGCGAGGTGCGCGACCCGCTCTTCGCCGCACCGCGCGGGCGCGCGGCGCCCGAGCCTGAATCGGAGACCGCGGCGCGGCGCGCCACCGGCTGCGCCTGGGCTGCCCCGGCCACCAGAAGTGCTACGAGAAGAGTCGCGCGAAACACCGACGAGATCCTCTGATCTCCATGGTCAGGTGTTCGGCGCCAACGTCAACTTCTTTTTGAGCTCGGCGACGAGATCCAGGGCCGCGCGCGGCGAAAGCTCATCGGGATCGACAGCGCGCAGCGTGGCGGCGACCTCGTCCGCGGCCGAAAGTGGACGGTCCTCCGACGCGACCGTGACCGCAGTCGGCTGGGCCGGGACCGCGGCGGCCGCGCTCGAGGTTGCGAACAGGCCCAGCTGCGGCATCTCGCCGGCCGCGGGCGTGGCCGGGCGCGGCAACGTGCCGCGCTGGCCGGCCGCGTCGGACTCTAGCGACTTCAGGATGGCGCGCGCCCGCTCGACCACCGCCGGTGGCAGGCCGGCCAGCTTGCCGACCTCGATACCGAACGAGCGGCTGGCCCCGCCCGGCGACAGCTTGCGCAGAAACACCACCTCGCCCTTCCACTCGCGAGCCGCCACGCTGAAGTTGCGCACGCGCGGGTGCAACTCGGCCAGCGCGCACAGCTCGTGGTAGTGGGTCGCGAACAGCGTCTTCGCGCGCACGCGGTCGTGCAGGTGCTCGGCGACCGCCCAGGCGATCGACACGCCGTCGTAGGTCGAGGTACCTCGCCCGATCTCGTCGAGGATCACCAGGCTGCGCGGCGTCGCATAGCGCAGGATATGCGCGGTCTCACGCATCTCGACCAGGAACGTCGACTCGCCGCGCGCCAGGTTGTCGCCCGCGCCCACGCGGGTGAACACGCGATCGCACACGCCGATGCGCGCGCGGCGCGCCGGCAGGAAGCCGCCCATCTGCGCCAGGATCACCGACTGCGCGACCTGACGAATCAGCGTCGACTTCCCCGCCATGTTGGGCCCGGTCACGATCAGGATCTGCTCGCCGTCGGTGTCGAGCCGCACGTCGTTGGGGACGAAGCCCCCCGCGGCCGCGAGGCGTTCGACCACCGGGTGACGGCCATCGGCGATGTCGATCACGCCGGAGTCGTCGACGATCGGCCGGCAATAGCCGCTCCGGTGCGCGACCTCGGCCAGCGACGCCAGCGCGTCGGCGGCGGCGACCCGCGACGCCAGCGCCAGCAGTCGCGCCGCCTCGGCCGCGACCTCGGCGCGCAGCTTCTCGAAGATCTCGGTCTCGATCGCGATGCGCCGCTCGTCGGCCGACAGGATCTTGGCCTCGTACTCGGCCAGCTCCGGCGTGACGAAGCGCTCGCCGTTGGCCACCGTCTGCTTGCGCTGGTACTCGGCGGGAATCTTCGCGTGGGCGAGCTGCGCGCGCGTGACCTCGATGTAATAGCCGAAGACGTTGTTGTACTTGACCTTGAGCGAGCCGATACCGGTGCGCTCGCGCTCGCGCGTCTCGATGGCCGCCACCACGTCGCGCCCACCGCTGGCGATCGCGCAGAGCTCGTCGAGCTCGGCGGAGACGCCGGGGTTCACCAAGCCGCCGTCCTTGACCGCGGCCGGCGCATCGGCGCGCAGCGTGGCGATGAGGCGCTCGGCGAGCTCGCGCCCGAGGTCGCCGCCGAGCTGTCCCAGATCGGTGTCGGCGCCCTCCGCGGGGGACGAGGGCTCGGGCGCCGCGACGATCTCCGATGAGAGCGCGGCGCGGAGCGCGTCGGCCAGCGCCGGCAACTGCGCGAGCGAGCGGCCGAGCACGGCGAGGTCGCGCGGCGTCGCCACGCCGAGCTGGGCGCGGCCGACCAGGCGCTCGAGGTCGGCGATCTCGCCCAGCAGCTTGCGCGCGCCGTCGCGCGCGGCGTGGCTCGAGACCAGCCGCTCGACCGCGTCCTGGCGGCGGCGGATGCGCGCCACGTCGACCAGCGGGAAGAGCAGCCAGCGGCGCAGCAGGCGCCCGCCCATCGCCGAGCGGGTCTCGTCGATCACCTCGAGCAGCGAGCCTTGGCGCTTGCGTTCGAGGATGGTCTCGGTGAGCTCGAGGTGATTGCGCGCTTGCTCGTCGATGACCAGGTAGTCGGCGCGCTGGAAGACGTCGAGCCGCCCGAGCGGCAGCGTCGCGCCCGGCTGGGTCGCACGCGCATAGCGCAGCACGCGGGCGGCGGCAGCGATCGCCATCGGCGCGCGCGCCGCTCGATCGGCGCCGCTCGTCGAGCCGCCATCGTCGAGCGCGGCGCCCAGCGTCTTCACATCGTCGAGACCGCTATCCTCGGTGACCGGCGTCTGCACCAGACGCGGATACCCGCGGCGGATCAACGCCCCGAGGTCGGTGTCGTCGCGCGCGACCACCAGCTCGCGCGGCTCGGCGCGCGACAGCTCATCGAGCAGCGCCTCGGACGTCGACGCCTCGGTGGCGCGGAAGTGCCCGGTGGTCACGTCGAGGAACGCGAGCCCGTAGCCGCGCCGCCCATCGCCCGCGACCGCGGCGACGTAGCTGGGGGCGCGCGGGTCGAGCAACTCCTCGTCGAGCACGACCCCGGGCGTCACCACCCGCACGACGTCGCGGCGCACGATGCCGCGCGCGACCTTGGGGTCCTCGAGCTGCTCGCACAGCGCGACGCGGTGGCCGAGCTCGTTGAGCTTCGCCAGATAGCCGCGGACGGCGTGGTGAGGCACGCCGCACATCGGGACCGCCTCGTCCTTGTCCTTTCCCTTGTCGCGCGTCGTGAGCGTCAGGTTCAACGCGCGGGCGACGTAGACCGCGTCCTCATAGAACATCTCGTAGAAGTCACCGAGACGGAAGAAGACGATCGCGTCGGGGTACCTCGCTTTGACGTCGAGGTACTGCCGCATGAGGGCGGTGGGGGCCGCGGCTTGCAAAATGCGCGGGGGCGCCGGCGCCGCCCTACTCCTTGGCGGCCGGCTTCTTGCGCGCCGCTTTGGCGGTCGCGGGCTTGGCGACGCGCTTCTCGGCGCGCTTGCGCTGCGTGCGGGCCTTGAGCTTCCGCTGGCGGGTCTTGCGGCGCATCTTCATCGAACGGCGGTTGTCACGTCTTCCCATGCGTCGCGAATACTAGTTCGCCCGCGCACTGTCAAGACGCGCCTGCGCCCAACGTTTCCCTATTCAGCGAGTCACCCTCTCCCGCGGTCCGCCGCGGAGGGTGTGGGAGTCCCACTGGAGAGGGCCGGGGTGAGGGCAGACCTTGCGCGAGGTAGCCCTCAACCCAGCCGCACTCGCGCAGGGATCAGAACCTCGCCGTGCCTGACCCTCACGTCGCTGCCGTCGGTGACGCTCACGTGCACAAGCGCCAGCGCCACCCCCCGCCCGTCCGGCAGGCGCGCCACGCTGGTCACCCGGCCGGCCTTGGCTTTCACATCGCTCTCGATCGCATCCTGGGCGGCTGGGTCGCGTGGATCGTCGATCTCCAGCCCGACCAGCCGCCAGTTGGTGTGCCCGCGGTCGCGGATGCGCACGATCGGCTCCTGACCGAGATAGCAGCCTTTCTGGTAGTCGATTGCCCCGTCGAGACCGACCTCCATCGGGAAGTAGTCCGACGTGATCTCGGCTCCCTCCTTGGGCTCGCGCGCGTCGATGCGCGCCGCCTCGGCGAGCGCGTCGTCGAGGCGCTCGACGCCCACCGCGGCGAGCTTGCTGTCGGCCGCGGCGACCGCGGCGGGATCGCCCGCGATCCAGAAACCGGCGGCGCCCAGCTCGTGGACGCACACGATCCAGAGGCGCCCGATACCCGGCACGTCGACGTCGGCGTGCGAGAGGTCGGGCCGGGTCCCAAGGTCGCCCGCGTCGATACCGGCGGCACCCAGGCGCTCGCCCGCCGCCGGGCCCAGGAGCGCGAACGACGCGAACGCGGCGCGCGGCGCCGCCGTGAAGTCATCCATGATCGCGTAGCGCGACAGCGCCGGCGCCAGCGTCGCCGCCACCCCCGGGGCGACGACGATCCAGATCTCGTCGGGACGCAGGAAGATCCGCATGGAGGCGACGATGTGCCCCTTGGGGGTCAGCAGCACGGAAGGGCCGCCACCACCCACCGGCGTGCCCGCAACGTTGCCGGTGACGATGCCGTGGAGAAAGCGCACGCGATCGGCGCCGGTCGCGATGATCAGCTCGCGTGAGCCCAGCGATGCGCGTACGGCGCCGGCGCCGAGTGTGTCCAGCGTCGCGGTCGGGGCGCCGCTCGGAACCTCAGGTGTCATGGCGCTTGTTCATAGCGCGGCGTTCGCGCAGGCGCACGGCCCGTCGCGCCGCCGCCTGGCGGAAGCGGCGCCGGTCCTGGTCGGTCTCGGGCATCAGCTTCGGGACCTCGCGCGGCCGCCCCTGATCGTCGACGGCGACGAAGGTCAGATAGGCGCGCGTGGCCTGGACGCGCGTGCGCGTGAGCTGGTTCTCGGCGAACACCCGCACGCCGACCTCCATCGAGGTATGCGCGGCGAAGTTCACTTGCGCCTGCACGATCACGACGTCGCCGAGGCGCGCGGGCTGTAGAAAATGCAGGCGATCCATCGACGCCGTCACGACCAGTCCTCCCGAGTGACGCGCGGCCGAGATGCCGGCGGCGCCGTCGATCCACTGCATCAAGATCCCGCCGAAGATCGTTCCGTGCACGTTGGTGAGCCCGGGCAGCACCACCTGTGCGGTCTCGACCCGAGTCGCGCGTGGCGTATTCCTCTTCTGAGCAGGCATCTCGGGTGATGCCGGTAACATGCTCAACCGTCGACGGTCAATTCCCGGCTGTGTATAGTGCTTCGCCGATGGCCCGACGTCTGGTCACGTTGATAACCTTGCTCGCCGCGTCCCTCACGGGCGCGGCCGTCAACGCCAAGAAATTGACGCTGCCGGAGCTGCTCGACCTGGCGCGCACGATGAACCCCGGCCTGCGCGCGAGCGCCGCGGTCACCGAGGCCTCGCGCTCGCAGGTGACCGAGGCCTGGACCTACTGGCTGCCCAGCGGAGATCTGCTGTCGCTGCTCGCGCCCTCGCCTAACGTACAGTGCAGCTCCGGGAACCTCCCAGTTCCCGCGGACATCATGGCGGACCCGGCGAAACTAGCGGCGTTTCAACAGCAGAACTGCATCCAAACCAACGCCACCGAATTCAGCCTGACCAACGTCAAGTTCAGCTCGGTGTTCACGCGCACCGAAGTCCACCTCGTGCAGCCGTTGTGGGACTTCGGCAAGATCTCGGCGGGTCTGCGGGCCGCCCGCGCCGGCGTCGACGTCTCGCACGAGCGCGAGGCCAGCGCGAAGGCCGACGTCGAGCTCAACGTTCGCAAGGCCTATTATGGGATCAAGCTCGCGCGTGAGCTGGAAGCGACCCTCGACGAAGGCAGCAGCTACATCGACGAGGCGCAGAAGCGCATCGAGTCCGACCTGGCGAAGGGGACCGGGAACACCACCGTGCCCGACCGGCTGCGCCTGCGGGTGACGCGCGCCGAGGTCGATGCACGTATCCAGGAAGCCAAACGCCTGGAAGCCATCGCGCGCGACGGGCTGCGCGCGCTGATGGGGCCGGACGCACCGGCGGACCTCGACGTGGACGACGAGGAGTTCGCTGCGGTCGAGGTCAAGGATCGGCCGGTGACCTACTACGAGGACCAGGCCCGGTTCGGCCGGCCCGAGGCGCGCCTGCTGGAGCACGCCGTGCGCGCCAAGCACGCACTGGCCGATCTCGAGCGGCGCAAGGAGTACCCCGACCTGGTGCTGATCGCCAACGGCGCGCTTGCGTATGCGGGCGCCGCGGAAGATCCGCAGAACGCGTTCATGAACCACTTTTTTCACTCGTCGAGCATCGGCGTGGCCGCGGGGCTGCGCATGCAGCTCGACTTCGGTCCCAAGATCGCGCGCGCCTCGCGCGTGCGCGCCGAGGCGGTCGAGAGCGAATACCGGCGCAGCGAGGCGCTGGGCGGCATCCTGTTCGAGGTGCGCAAGGCCTATGATGAGCTCACCGAGGCCCGCAACCGCACCGAGGCTGTGCACAAGGGCGAGCGCGCCGGCAAATCCTGGATCTCGGCGGTGTCCCAGAGCTTCGCGTTGGGGCTGGCGGAGTCGCGCGACTTCTCCGATGCCCTGAATGCCTTCTTTCAGATGAGGGCGCGTTACTTACAGGCGGTGTTCGACCTCAACATCGCCGCCTCGACGCTGGCCCGGGTGACCGGCGCGTCCGAGCTCTGAGCCGCTCGACGGAAATCCGACCGAGCCGGGCGTTAGCCACCTTGCGCCACCTTGACCGCCACGAGTTCGCCCCCACGTTTGCAGTGTGACGAGGAAATCGACTGTCGGTGCGGGTCGTCTTTCTCCGCGTGGTGGTGCGGTTAGGGGAGTGAGGGTGAGCGCGAGAAACTCTGACACCTTCGGGTGCTCGGAAACAGCACGGCGCTGAAATCGTCGGTCGCACACGTCACCCTCGAGGTCGAACGGCTCTTGGCCATTCGACCTCGAGTTATTTGGGGGGCGTGGGAGCAGCCGGCGTGGTGGCGGGACCGTTGGCGTTCGACAGCGCCAGGCTCTTCACCACAGTGGCGTATTCCTCTTTGAGCTTTCCGTACGCCTCGCGCGAGGCATTGAGAACCAGGAAGTAGACCGTCCCGCCCTTTTCCACCGTCGTCACCTCGCCCTGGTGGACGGCGCCGTCCTGGGTCTCGCGAAACTGCTCGCGCTTGCTGCCCGGCAACAGCGCCGGCAGCGTGCGCAGCTTGGCGTCGGGGAACAGGTTGCGGCCTGCCTTGCGCAGGAGCGCACTGCGCTCGGCCGGGCTGTCCGGATGCTGGATCAGCAGCGTGGCGGCACCGCGCTCTGTGTCACCGTCGTCGAGGATCACCCGCCCGGTCGACAGGTTAAGCATCATGCCCGTCCCCGCCGCCGCCGAGACGCCGACCACGCGCCAGGTGATGGGCCAGGCGACGTGGAAGCCGAACGCCGTGCTCTCGGCGCCGGCCTTCTCGAAGCTGCCGCCCAGGCGCACCGTCGGGTCGTCCTGCGTGGGTGGCGGCTCGAGCTTGGGATCGGCGCCGCCCGATACCAGCAAGCGGCGCACACGCGGATCGATCGGATCGCTGTCAGAGTAGGTCTTGAGCGCCGCAAGGCCCGCCTGCGTCTTGCCGGCGGCGATCAGGCTGCGTCCCAGCACGTAGTGGGCGCGCGGCGACGCGCCCGACACCAGCGTCGCCGCCTCGGCGAGCGCCGCCGCCTTGTCGATCTCGCCGGCGAGCAGGTGCACCGACGCGCGCGCGATCATCGCGTCGGCGCGCGTCGACGACCTGCGCAGCACGTCGTCGAGCACGGCGGCGGCCACCTCGGACGCGCCCGGCCAGTCGAGCGCCGCGCCCAGCGCCAGCGCGCGCCCGGTCAGCTCGCGCCGATCGAGGTCGAACCGGTTGTCGGCCACCAGCGACCAGGCCTCGTCGACCAGGTCGTGCACCTTCTCGTCGACGACCGCGCGGCCGTTGCGCGCGATGAGCGGCGGCCGCTCGGCGACCGTGCGCTCCAGGTGCTCGAGGTCGCGGCGCAGCTCGCGCACGTGCGCCAGCGTGGCGTCCTTGTGGATGTCGATGCGGTAGACCGAGACGTCGGGACGCAGGATCTTGCCGCCGCCGTCGAAGAACAGCGGGTTGCCGGTGCGCATCGCCGAGCCCTCGAGGTCGCCCGCCTCCAGCGTCATCCACTCGCCGCCGACGCGGCCGCCGAGGATCGCCATCTTGCCGCACGAGCCGGCGCCGGTGGTGCGCACGAGGATGTCGCCCTGCTTGATGTCGGCGGGCGGGACGGCGCGGTAGAGACCGTTTTGCGCCTTGGACTCGGCAGCCAGGAGCTCCGCCGAGCGCATCGGGCTCGGGTACCGCCACCACGCCGGGGGCGCGTGGTTTCGGTCCTCTTCGATCTCCGGGACGATGCCGCCGTACTGCTCGATGGCTTCCCAGGCGATCTTGCCGGATCGCTCCCAGTCGGCGTAGTCCTTGGGCGTGGGCACCGGGTCGTCGGCGATGCAGGTGCTGCTCTCGCGCACCGGCGGCGCGGCGTGGGCGATCCGCTCCCTTCCACCTACCGCGGCCGCGGCGACCAGCAGGACGGCGCGGCCGCGCCAGAGGCAACCTCTCCGAGCGTGCAACCGGCTAGACCCCGATGAACAGGCGGTGGCCGAAGTTCGGCTCGAGCTCGGAGTTGAAGATCTTCTCGGCCGAGCTCTTGACGTCGTAGTCGATTCGCTTGAACTCGAACACCCGCGTCTCGGTGTCGTAGATCGTGTAGCTGGCGCGTGGATCATAGTCGCGCGGCTGGCCCACCGACCCGACGCTGACGATGTACTTCCAGCCCGGACGCAGCTCGAACTTTTCCGACACGACCTCGTGCACACCCTGGTCGGGTGACAGCGCGAACGACTTGCACAGGTGCGAGTGGCCGATCACGGTGAGCCGCGACAGCGAGTCCCAGATCTCCATGCACTGCGCCGCCTGCTCGCGCGCGAAGATGTAGTCGAACTCCTCGATGTTGAGCGGCGAGCCGTGGCAGAAGTGGACCTCGCCCTCGCGGACCTCGTACGGCAAGCCCTTCAGCCACTCCTTGTTGTCGGGCGCGAGCAGCCGCGAGTGCATGTCCAGCGCGTGCCGGGCCGCGTGGTAGTAGTACGAGTAATCCATGCGGCCCGCGACCGCAGCGTCGTGGTTGCCGAGGATCGTGTGCTTGGCCTTGGCGCGGATCAGCGCGCAGCAC
>Ga0265342_10000175_pt1 | contig 71083 bp, 62 predicted proteins | sample 4CB327metaG_FD_203125 | JGI IMG/M metagenome (GOLD analysis project Ga0265342, IMG submission 203125) | Rhizosphere microbial communities from Carex aquatilis grown in University of Washington, Seatle, WA, United States - 4-CB3-27 metaG | ecosystem: Host-associated > Plants > Roots >...
ACAATCCTCACGCTACTCATGTCGTTGCTCCATCAGTCGGCCTTGCGGGGCGCGCCTCAACCTCAATACAGGGCAGGCATCAAAGTGATGACTGCCCTCGCTTGGGAGAGTTGAAGCGGTCCTGGACCGCGCCGCGTCCGATCGTTAGAACCGATATTGCAAGCCGGTGGAAACACCCACCAGCGTCGTGCCGGTGTAGCAGTGCGCCGCGGAACCGACGCCGCCGGAAGCGGGATTGTCTTGGGCGTCGTGACAGTCGGTCGTCACCCCGCGTCCGCCGGCGCCGAGATCGAAGTGGGCACTGGGTCCATTCATGGTCGCCGCCACAGCCGTATACCAGGTCAAGGCGTCGCTGAGTTTGCGCTTGTATGCTCCGGTGACCATGTCCGCCTGATTGTTATTGGACGCGAAGAAGCCTCCTTCGCCGTCTGCGGTCGGAATGATGGCGCTGTTGTGCTGTCCGGGATCGCCGGGCGTCGCGAACGCATGTGCCCAGCCTAGATGGACGCTGTCGGTGTCGCTCAACTGTTGGCTTACGAATACCCACGTGCCGTTCCGCGTGCGTTCGTTCTGGAACACCAGATCCGCCGCCACATAGCGATGCATGCTTTCGAAGATGCCGCCAATCGTGGTGCCGGTTGACTTGAAGTTGTAGAGCGCGCCGATTTTGGCCGCGTCCTCATCCGCAACATCTTGCGAGAACAGGAGCGTGCCATTGGGGCCGAGGGCAGACACTGTCGCGGCACCATACAGGGCTGTGATGTCGCCCTGGCGGTTGACTTGCCAGTGCCGTTCGTACGCACCGGTGGCGTAAAATCCCCCGGCCGTAAAGCTTAGATTCGCGCTTACCGCATTGCCGAAGGATCCATCAACGCACGCAGCCGGCACATTGTTGCCGCTTGTGGGATCGTTGCCGCCGGTGCAATCGGATTCGCCCGAGGCAATGTTGTCGTTGATGTCGGAGCGGTTCTGACCGGGTGCAAACAGGGCGTTGAATTGGAAGCCGCCCATATTGGGTGATTCGTACCAAATCGCGTGGTTAATCCGGGTGCCGAATTCGACGCGATTGTCGCCGCCGGTATTTCCCATGATGACGGAGTAATCGCCGATTTCGCCGGCGAACGGATTGAACATCGCCGTTGAGTTTTTATACGGCGCGTCGGTCTTGCCGATCTTGATGGCGCCCCAGTCGCTCGAGGCCAGTCCGATGAAGGAATTCCGGCTGAACAAGGCGCCGTTGACGGCGTCGCTGAGGTTGCTGTTCGATTGTTTGTTGCTCGGCGTCGCCGACACGTCGAATCCGGCTTCCAGTTGGTACACGAAGTTGACGCGCGTGTCGTAGAGCTTCTGGAATCCGCGCACGCCCACATAAGATAGGTTCGTGGAGATGGCCGGCATCCAGCCGAAATTTCCGATCGGAGGCGTTGAGCCGTTGAGGTCCAACGTCCTGACGTCCTTCGACGTGTAGTCGAACGAGACGTCAATGTTTCCATATGCGGTCAATTCGCCGCCGCATGTATAAATGGTGAGAGATGAGCCCGGCTTACGCTCGAGGAAGCCGTGGCCGTCACAGAGCGGCGCTCCTGCCTTGACCGGCATTTGAGCAGCGGGCGCTGATGCCGCACTCGCCGCAGCAGCCTGCTGCGCTTTCAGTTGATTGACCGAGCGCTGCAGTTGGTCGATCTCGGCTTGCAACTTGTCCGCCGATTGGGCGTTGGCCGCGCCGTTTGTTCCGAGGACGAGCACGAGAGTGGATAGTGCAACTCCTGCGCACAGTGTCTCTTTGTAAATCTTAGCCGAACGGGATCCGATGACGCCCATGCTTCACCCCCTTGCGTTCCGCCACGTTGGCGTGGCGTAAAATGTTTCGTGTGCGGTAGCAGGTTAGGCACGGGTGTGCGTAAATTAGGCGTAAAATAGGCAATTGCGTCACTATTTTACCATTTTTGTGGCAAACATGTCACAGATTGGCCTCCTTCGAGCGTGGCTGGTATAATCTGTCACCACTGATCACCGCGGGTGTGAGGCCCGCGCTGCAACGCGAATGCGCCAGCTCTTGGCGGTGAATTGGTTCGGCGATGAAACAGCCATCGTCTGTCCACCGTGTTCCAGGTGGCTGGTCGCGACGACAAACGACGAAAGGAGATTCCGGAGGGACATTTGGATTCGCGGCATTTTGTCCGCCGCTCAATCCGAAGACTCTCGCTTCAGCCTAATAAATGAAGCAGCCGCTGCGTTTACGACTCGCAATCAACGTTTGAGGATTTTGGTATAATAAATACTTGCGTGTTGAAACCAGAGGATCGTGGGCGCTAGGGTATTAGCGGCATGACGTAGGTCGCCGTCATCAATCAAAGCGACCGGCCTTGTTGAGAAGGCGCAAATAATGCGCCGGCAATCCCATAAGAACGCGCAAGCGCACGGGACGGAACGATTGGGAGGATGAGATGGCAATGGCCGCGAGCGTGTCGGACACGCAAGACGTAGCAACAACCAGTAGCGGACGATGGGGCCAGCTGATTTGTTGCGTCATTTGCATGATGCTGATCGCCAACCTGCAATACGGATGGACGCTGTTCGTCAATCCGCTCAATCAGGCGCATGGCTGGGACATCGCCGCGATCCAGTTCGCGTTTAGCCTTTTCATCGCTCTCGAAACCTGGCTCACGCCGATCGAGGGATGGATCGTCGACAAGGTCGGCCCGCAGCTGGGCCCGAAATTCATGGTCGCATCGGGCGGAATCCTGGTTGCCGCCGGCTGGATCGTAAACGCCTACGCCGAAACATTGACGATGCTTTATATTGGTGCGGTGCTGGGCGGCATCGGCGGCGGCGCGATCTATGCGACGAGCGTCGGTCATGCAGTGAAGTGGTTCCCGGACCGGCGCGGCTTGGCGGTCGGTCTTACCGCGGCCGGGTACGGCGCGGGCGCCGCCGTCACCGTCATTCCGATTAGCTACGTGATCGCCAATTACGGCTACCAAGCCGCCTTCTTCTGGTTCGGAATATTCCAGGGTGCAGTTGTCTATATGCTCGCGTGGCTGTTACGGGGTCCCGAGCCGGGCGAAATTCCCAGCAGTGGGGTCGCCAAAGTGATCCAGTCCGGACGCAGCTTTTCACCCTGGCAGGTGTTGAAATCTCCGGTCTTTTGGCTGCTCTACATTATGTTTGTCATGGTCTCCGGCAGCGGCCTGATGGCAACCGCTCAAATCGCGCCGATCGCAAAGGACTTCAACGTCGCGAACACGGTGCTTGTGCTCGGCGCCACCACGATCACTGTCGCCCTCATCGTCGACAACATTGCCAACGGCGCGGCGCGCCCATTGTTCGGTTGGATCTCGGACAATATCGGACGCGAATACACCATGGCGATCGCGTTTTCTCTCGGGGGCGCGGCCTACTGGCTGCTCGGGTCGATGGGTACGGAACCGTGGGCGTTCGTCGCCTTCGCCGCCATGATCTTCCTGACCTGGGGCGAGATCTTCAGTCTGTTCCCGTCGACGTGTACCGACAGCTTCGGTCCCAAATTTGCGACGGTGAATCTGAGTCTCTTGTACACCGCGAAGGGCACCTCGGCCTTTCTCGTTCCGCTCGCCAACATGATCAAGACAGCAACCGGCGACTGGCACATGGTGTTCCTGGTGACGACGGTCATGAATTTCGTGGTCGTGGGATTGGCCTTGTTTGTACTCAAGCCGCTCCGCCGACGGGTCATCGCGAGAGGTTGACCATTGCCCGGCGATGGCAGGCGCCTCTCGGCGCCAGTTCCCCTCCGTTGGCAAATTCCCGGAGTGCCGAAATCATGAGTCCCGACATGGAAATCGGCCGAGGCTTGACGGAGCGGCTTGTCAATCACTGGTATATTGTATAATAGCTTTCCGACTGGGTACTTAATCGTTGTCGTGTGGTGTTAAGATGAACGACTTGCCGATCCGAAATCGTGCGCTTGAGGCGATGTCTCGCATCGCAGTCGCGCCGCTCGAGGATACCTCGACTTTTGCCGACCGCGCCTACGTCGCGCTCAAGGAAGTGATCCTCTCGCTCGACATCTACGAGAAGCCGGATCAGGTGCGGCTCGATGAGCGCCAACTCGCGCAAGATCTCGGAATCAGCCGCACGCCGGTGCGCGAAGCGATGGCGCAGCTCGAGCGCGAAGGGTTCGTGCGATCGGTGCCGCGTCGCGGAATTTATGTCGTGCGCAAGACCAAGCAGGAGGTGATCGAGCTGATCACCGCTTGGGCTGCGCTCGAGAGCATGGCAGCGCGTCTGATCACGATGAACGCCAGCGACGAGGAAATCGCCACCCTGCGCGACATGTTCGCGACGTTCGAGAACGGGCAGCTGCACGCCAAGCTCGACGAATATTCCGAGGTCAATATCGAATTTCATCAGGCCATCATCCGCATGAGCCGCAACCACGTGCTCGTCGATCTTGCGGAGAACCTGTTCACGCACATGCGGATGATCCGCCGCAAGACCATTGGCGAAGACGATCGTGCCGATCGCTCCATCCGTGATCACATGAACATCATTCATGCGCTCGAGGAGCGCGACACCGATCGCGCGGAGAGCCTGGTGCGCAATCACGCGCTCGGCCTGGCCGAGCATGTCGCGCGGCACGCGGATTATCTCGATTGAGGGACAGCAAGCGACTTTAAACTCTTCAAGGGAGGACTTGGCCATGGCCGACGTCGCAATTAAGCAAAAGCCGTCAACGGCGGAAGACACCTTGGCGCGCAAGAGCGCCGATCCCAACATCGTCTCCGGCGGTCACCTCGTCGCCAAGGCGCTGAAGTCCGAGGGTGTCGACACCATCTTCACGCTGTGCGGCGGCCACATCATCGACATCTATGACGGCTGCATCGATGAGGGCATTCGCATCGTGGACGTGCGCCACGAGCAGACCGCGGCCCACGCCGCCGATGGCTACGCGCGGCAAACCGGCAAGCTCGGTTGCGTGGTGACAACCGCGGGTCCCGGCTGCACCAACGCGGTGACCGGCATTGCGACCGCATTCCGCTCCGAGAGCCCGGTGCTGCATATCGGCGGTCAGAGCTCCCTCAACCAATGGAAGATGGGCGGGCTGCAGGATCTACCGCACGTCGACATGATGAAGCCGATCACCAAGTTTGCCTCGACGGTGATGTCGACGGAACGCATTGCCGACATGGTCGCGATGGCGGCGCGCGAGTGTTTTGCCGGCGCCTACGGTCCGAGCTATCTGGAAATCCCGCGCGATGTTCTCGATCGCGAGGTCGATATTTCCAAGGCCGTGCTGCCGAAGCCCGGTCATTATCGTGCGTCCACCAAGTCGATCGGTGATCCGCGCGATGTCGAAAGGCTTGCCGATATCCTGGTGAATGCCGAACGACCGGCGATCCTGCTCGGTCAGCAGGTTTGGGCGGCGCGCGGGCACGAGGAAGCGATCGCGTTGTTGCGCGGCCTTGATATCCCCGGATATTTCAATGGCGCCAGCCGCGGATTGCTGCCGCCGGGCGACCCGCATCACTTTGATCGAACCCGCTCGCTGGCGTTCAGCAAGGCCGACGTTATCGTCATCGTCGGCACGCCGTTCGATTTCCGCATGGGCTATGGCAAGCGCATCAATGTGCCGACGCTGGTGCAGATCGACTTGGACTACCGCACCGTCGGCAAGAACCGCGACGTCGCCTTCGGCATTGTCGGGGATCCCGGTGCGGTGCTCGGCGCCGTGTTGCAGGCGGCGAATTCCCGCCTCAAGAACGACAAGCGCCAGGCCCGGCAGGAATGGATGAAGCTGCTGTCGAAGGCGGAGGATGAAGCCGCCGAGAAGCTGATGCCGATGTTCAAGTCGGAGCAGACCCCGATCCATCCCTATCGTGTCGCCTACGAGATCAATGAATTCCTCACCGACGACACCATCTACATCGGCGACGGCGGCGACGTCGTGACGATTTCGGCGCAAGCGGTGCGGCCGCGAGGCCCCGGCAACTGGATGGATCCCGGTGCGCTGGGTTCGCTCGGCGTCGGCACTGGCTTTTCCATGGCTGCAAAGCTCGCGCATCCCAAGAAAGAGGTGCTTTGTTATTATGGCGACGGCGCGTTCGGCATGACCGCCTTCGACATGGAGACCGCCGATCGCTTTGGCGCGCCCTACATCGCCGTCATCGGCAACAACTCGGCGATGAACCAGATCCGCTACGGCCAGATCGCCAAGTACGGCGCTCAGCGCGGCAACGTCGGAAACAAGCTCGGCGACATGAACTTCTCGTTGTTTCCGCAAATGTGGGGCGGCTGGGGCGAGGAGGTGCGCGAGGCATCCAAGATCGCGCCGGCCTTGCGCAAGGCTCGCGAACAGGTGGCCAAAACCGGCAAGTCGGCGGTGGTCAACATCTGGGTCGACCCGAACGAATATGCCCCCGGCACCAAGAACCAGACGATGTACAAGTGAGAAGGTCCTGACGATGGCGACGCACTGGAACAGCAAAAGTGTGAAATCGAAGGCGGCGGCCAAGAAGGTCGCGGTGAAGCGCAAGAAGCCCGGGAAGCCGGTCCAAAAGCCATCCGCAAAGATCTCCGCCAAAGCGGCGACGCAAAAGCGCGACACTCTCCCGCCGGTCAGTTCGAAGGCGTGGGGCCAAGACGGCAAGGCGCTCGCGGGCGTGCGCATCCTTGATTTTACCCACGTGCAATCGGGGCCGACCTGCACTCAGTTGTTGGCATGGTTCGGCGCCGACGTGATCAAGGTCGAGCGACCGGGGATCGGCGACATCACGCGCGGCCAGTTGCGCGATGTTCCGAACGCCGACAGCCTGTACTTCACCATGCTCAATCACAACAAGCGTTCGATCACGATCGACTCCAAGCACCCCAAGGGCAAAGAGATCCTCAACGGTTTGATCCGCAAGTGCGACGTGCTGGTCGAGAATTTCGCTCCCGGCGCCATGGATCGCATGGGGCTGACCTGGGAGCACATTCACAAGCTCAATCCGCGCATGATCGTCGCCTCGGTGAAGGGCTTCGGTCCCGGTCCTTACGAGGACTGCAAGGTTTACGAGAACGTGGCGCAGTGCACCGGCGGATCGGCGTCGACCACCGGATTCCTCGAAGGACCGCCACTGGTAACGGGTGCGCAGATCGGCGATTCCGGCACCGGGCTGCACCTCGCCCTCGGCATTGTTTGCGCCCTTTATCAGCGCAACCGCACCGGCCGCGGCCAGAAGGTGCTCGCCGCCATGCAGGACGGTGTCCTCAATCTCTGCCGCGTCAAGCTGCGCGATCAGCAGCGGCTCAAGCACGGCCCGCTCCAGGAGTTCAGCCAATACGGGCAAGGCATTCCGTTCGGCGAATCCGTTCCGCGCGCCGGCAACGATTCCGGCGGCGGCCAGCCCGGCTGGATCATCAAATGCAAGGGGTGGGAGACCGATCCCAACGCCTACATCTATTTCATCACCCAGGCGCCGGTGTGGGAATCGATCTGCGACGTCATCGGCAAGCCGGAGTGGAAGACCGAACCCGACTTCGCGACACCGAAAGCGCGCCTGCCGCGGCTCAAGTTCATTTTCGACACCATCGAACAATGGACCATGACCAAGACCAAGTTCGAGGCCATGGATATTCTCAACAAATACGACATTCCCTGCGGTCCAATCCTGTCGATGAAGGAGCTTGCGGAGGACGAGTCGCTGCGCAAGACCGGCACCGTGGTTGAGGTCGATCATCCGACGCGCGGCAAGTACCTGACCGTCGGCAATCCGATCAAATTGTCGGACAGCGTGAGCGACGTCACGCGCTCGCCGCTGCTCGGAGAGCACACCGACGAAATCCTCGGCACGGTTCTGGGGTACAGCGCCGAGGATATTGCCGAAATCAAATCCTCGGGCGCCACCACCGCGCCGGAGAAGCCCAAGGCCGCGGCAGCGTAATGCCCTGGCGGTGGCCATGGAGACAGGGGAAGGGACGCGCGATGCGTATCGTTGTTCATGGCCAGCAGGCCTTCGGCAAGGCGGTATTGGAGGCCCTGCTGAAGCGGGGCGAGAACGTTGTTGGGGTCTACGTCGCGCCTGAAAAGGAAGGGCAGAAGGCGGATCCGCTGAAGGAAGCGGCGCTGGCAGCCAAGTTGCCGGTTTACCAGCCAGCATCATATCGCAAGCCGGAAGTGTGGGAAGAATTCAGAGCGCTCAAGCCGGATCTGCAGGTGATGGCGTTCGTCACGCTGTTCGTGCCCGAAGAGTTTCTGAACATCCCGACCCACGGGTCAATCCAATATCATCCCTCTCTGCTTCCCGCTTACCGTGGCGCCAGCGCGATCAACTGGCCGATTATTCTCTGCGAGAAAGAGACCGGATTGTCGATTTTCTGGCCCGACAACGGCCTCGATACCGGCGACGTGTTGCTTCAGAAAAAAACGCCGATCTCCAACACCGATACGTTGGGCACGGTGTATTTCGACCGCCTGTTCCCGATGGGGGTCGACGCCATGATGGAATCCGTCGACCTCGTGAAGGCCAGCAAGGCGCCCCGCGTCAAGCAGGACGAAGCGCGCGCGACCTATGAGGGCCGCTGCACCGCCGAGAACGCGCGCATCGATTGGGCGAAGTCGTGGCGGCAGATCGATCCGCTGATCCGGGGGTGCAATCCCGCCCCGGGAGCTTGGACGACGCTCGAGGGCAAGACGTTGCAGATCTTCGACATCAAGCCGCTCCCGGCCCGCGATCCCAAAGGCATCGGCGGCAAGATGGGCGAGATCGTCGCCGTCGAGGCCGATGGTTTCACCGTCGTCTGTGCTGACGGCCGCATCAAGGTCCTGCGGGTGAAGCCCGCCGACGGACCGAAAGCAGCCGCCGGAGAATTCGCCGCCGCCGCCAAGCTCGCGGTCGGCACCAGGCTCGGTTGAGCTTCATGCCTCCGGCCTGGCTCAAGATTTTTTCCAACAAACGGACCCCCGCGATGCCCGCAGCGCAACACACCAATCCGAAATCCGACATTGAGATTTCCCAGTCGGCCACCAAACGGCTGATCGTCGACGTCGCGCGTGAGCGTCTCGGCATTGCGCCGGAAAATCTCGAGCCTTATGGCTACTACAAGGCCAAGATCTCCTTGGACTACGTGAAGTCCCTGAAAGACAAGCCGAACGGAAAACTCATCCTGGTTTCCGCGATTTCGCCGACGCCCGCGGGCGAGGGCAAGACGACGACGACTGTCGGCTTGACCGACGCGCTCAACCACATCGGCAAGAAAGCGATGCTGTGCTTGCGCGAGCCGAGCCTTGGCCCGTCTTTCGGCATGAAGGGCGGCGCGGCAGGCGGTGGCTATGCCCAAGTCGTGCCGATGGAGGACATCAATCTCCACTTCACCGGCGACTTCCATGCAATTACCTCGGCAAACAATCTTCTCGCCGCGCTCCTCGACAATCACATCTACTGGGGAAACGCGCTTGGCATCGACAGCCGCCGTGTGGTCTGGCGGCGCGTGTTGGACATGAACGATCGCGCCTTGCGCCAGATCGTGTCATCGCTGGGTGGCGTCGCCAACGGATTTGCGCGCGAGGATGGTTTCGACATTACGGTCGCATCGGAGGTGATGGCGATCTTCTGCCTTGCCAAGGACCTTGAGGATCTCAAGCAACGCCTGTCAAACATTGTGGTCGGCTATACCCGCGACCGCAAGCCGGTGCGGGCGGGCGAACTGAAGGCTCAAGGCGCAATGACCGCGCTGCTGAAGGACGCGCTTGCGCCCAACCTGGTGCAAACCCTCGAAGGAACGCCGGCTTTCGTTCATGGCGGCCCATTTGCGAATATCGCGCACGGTTGCAATTCCGTGGTCGCCACCACGACGGCACTCAAGCTCGCGGACTACGTGGTCACCGAAGCGGGCTTTGGCGCCGACCTCGGCGCCGAAAAATTCATCGACATCAAGTGTCGCAAGACCGGGCTTGCGCCCGACGCCGTTGTTCTCGTCGCCACCATTCGCGCCCTCAAGATGCATGGCGGCGTCAAGAAGGAAGATCTCAAGACCGAGAATCTGAAGGCGCTCGAGGTCGGCATGGCGAACCTGCAGCGCCACGTGGAAAACGTGCAGAAGTTCGGCCTTGTGCCGGTGATCTCGATCAACCGCTTCAGTGCCGACACGCCGGCAGAGATCGATCTCGTCAAAAATGTCTGCGCCAAGCTTGGTGTCGAGGCAGTGATGGCGGACCACTGGGCCGAAGGCGGCAAGGGCGCCGCCGACGTCGCCCGTGCCGTGGTCAAGGTGATCGATAGCGGAAAAAGCAAGCTCAAGCTGCTCTATCCCGACGAAATGCCGTTGTTGGAAAAGGTCCGCACCATCGCCAAGGAGATCTATCGCGCCAAGGATATCGCCGCCGACAAGTCGGTGCGCGATCAACTCGCGAATTTCGAGGCCATGGGCTACGGCAAGTTGCCGGTTTGTATCGCCAAGACCCAGTACAGCTTCTCCACCAATCCCGACGCCAAGGGCGCGCCGGTGGATCACACCATCCCGGTGCGCGAGGTGAGACTGTCCGCGGGCGCTGAGTTCATCGTCGTCATCTGCGGTGAGATCATGACCATGCCCGGCTTGCCAAGGGTCCCGTCCGCCGACTCAATCGACGTCGGCGCCGACGGCAAGATCGTCGGTCTGTTCTAGATTTGGTTCGCCGCACAAGCGGCGGACTTAATAGTTGCGCGAACCCGCGACACCACAACAAGGGCGATGCTTTGAGCGGATCCTGGAATGTCTTTCGGTGGTTGTTTGGTGCCAGCGAAGAGCTGCCACGCACTGCTGCGTCTGCGCTGACGATCGCCGCAGGCTTGGTCAAGGACGTTCCGGACAAACCGGCGCGCCGCCGGCCCGCGCGCACGCCCAAGGGACGGCAGGTCGATCCGAGCGCGCTCGGCGAGGTTCGTGCCTTGTTGGACGACCGCTCGCGGCAGCGGGACCTGCTGATCGAGCACTTGCATCTCATTCAGGATCGCTTCGGTCATCTGTCAGCGGCGCATCTTGCGGCCCTCGCGCAGGAGATGAAGCTGGCGCTGGCCGAGGTCTATGAGGTCGCGACCTTTTACGCCCATTTCGATGTCGTCAAGGAAGGCGAGATCGCGCCGCCGCCGACGACCATCAGGGTGTGCGAAAGCCTTTCCTGCGCGCTGGCCGGCGCAGAGAACCTGATCGCGTCGCTGCCGGGCAAAGTCGGGCCCAACGTGCGCGTGCTGCGGGCGCCCTGCATGGGTGCTTGCGACCATGCGCCGGTCTGCGCGATCGGCCATGTGCAGGTGGCCCATGCCACCCTCGATGCTGTTCCCAAGGCGATTGCCGTAGGCGCGCATGCGCATGCCTATCAGCCGGGAAGGGATTTTGCCGCCTATCAGGCCGAGGGCGGCTACGCGCTCCTGAAAGCCTGCCTTGCCGGCAAACAGACGCGCGACGACACCATCAAGGCGGTAAGTGACGCCGGCCTGCGCGGTCTCGGCGGCGCGGGCTTCCCGACCGGGCGAAAATGGTCCCTGGTGCGAGGGGAGCCTGCCCCTCGCCTGATGGCGGTCAACGCCGACGAAGGCGAGCCGGGCACCTTCAAGGATCGCTACTATCTCGAACGCGATCCGCATCGCTTTCTTGAGGGCATGCTGATCGCTGCCTTCGTCGTCGAAGCGGCCGAAACCTACATCTACATCCGCGACGAATATCCCGAAATCCGTTTGATGCTGCGCGACGAGATTGCAAAGGTCGAGCGCGCGGGTTTGGCGCCGCACACCAAACTGCATCTGCGCCGCGGGGCCGGTGCTTATATTTGCGGCGAAGAATCCGCAATGATCGAGTCGATCGAAGGCAAGCGTGGTTTGCCGCGCAATCGCCCGCCTTATGTGGCGCAGGTCGGGCTGTTCGGGCGGCCGACGCTGGAACAGAATGTCGAGACCCTGTACTGGGTGCGCGATATCGTCGAGAAGGGCGCAGCCTGGTTTACCTCCCAAGGTCGTCACGACCGCAAGGGATTCCGCAGCTTTTCAGTGTCCGGCCGGGTCAAGCAGCCCGGGGTCAAACTGGCGCCGGCCGGGATCACCGCGCGCGAGCTCATCGAGGAGTTCTGTGGCGGAATGGCGCCGGGCCACACCTTCAAGGCCTATCTGCCTGGCGGTGCTTCCGGTGGGATCTTGCCCGCTTCAATGGCGGACCTTCCCCTCGACTTTGGGACCCTGGAGCCGCATGGTTGCTTCGTCGGGTCGCATGCCGTTGTCGTGTTGTCGGACAAGGACGATATGAAGGCCGTGGCGCTCAATCTGATGCGCTTTTTCGAGGAAGAAAGCTGCGGCCAGTGCACACCGTGCCGGGTCGGCAGCGAAAAGGCGGCGAAGCTGATGGCAAGCGGGCCATGGAACGAGGCGCTGCTGACCGAATTGTCGACGGCCATGCGCGACGCTTCGATTTGCGGCCTCGGACAGGCCGCGCCCAATCCGCTATTGTGCGTCTTGAAGTACTTTCGCGACGACCTCACCACCCCCCTCGGGTCGTGGTGAGATCAGTGCCGCCGCTGGGCTGCCGGGACGATAGGTGAGCCGATGAGCAAGACCAACGAACAGAGCCAGACGATCACGTTTACGCTCGACGACCGTGAGGTCGAAGCGAGCCCGGACGACACCATTTTCCGCATCGCGCGCCAGAACGGCATCAAGCTTCCCCACCTCTGCTACACGCCAAAGCCCGGTTATCGCCCCGACGGCAATTGCCGCGTTTGCATGGTCGAAATCGAGGGCGAGCGCGTGCTGGCGGCGAGCTGCATCCGCAAGCCGACGGCCGGCATGAAGGTCAAAACCCAGACCGACCGCGCCAAGACCGCTCGTCGCATGGTTGCCGAATTATTGTTGGCGGATCAGCCCGCGCTCGAGGTCGCGCACGATCCGGAATCCGAATTCTGGAAAATCGCCAAACGTCAGAACCTGGAAAAGGGCCGGTTCGAGAGCAGGCCGGCACCCAAGCCCGATCGCAGCCATCCGGCGATGGCGGTCAATCTCGATGCCTGCATTCAATGCAATCTGTGCGTTCGCGCCTGCCGGGAAGTGCAGGTCAATGACGTCATCGGAATGGCCGGCCGCGGCCACAACGCCAAAATCGTGTTCGATTTCGATGATCCGATGGGCGCGTCCACCTGTGTCGCCTGCGGAGAATGCGTTCAGGCCTGTCCGACCGGCGCGCTGATGCCGGCCTCGGTTGTCGACGACAACAATGTACGTACCGGTTTCGCCGACCGCGCCGTCGACAGCGTGTGCCCCTATTGCGGCGTCGGCTGTCAGCTCACCTATCACATCAAGGACGACAAGCTGCTCTATGTCAGCGGCAAAAACGGACCGGCCAACCAGAACCGCCTGTGCGTCAAGGGCCGCTTCGGCTTCGACTACGTGCACAATCCGCAACGGCTGACGCAGCCGATGATCCGCAAGGACGGCGTTGCCAAACGCGCCCACGACGTGATCGATCCGGCCAACCCGTGGACCCATTTCCGCCCGGCGACCTGGGACGAGGCGCTGGCCTACGCGGCGGACGGGCTAAAGATCATCCGCAATCAGCACGGCTCCAAGGCGCTCGCCGGCTTCGGGTCGGCCAAGGGTTCGAACGAAGAGGCCTATCTCTTCCAGAAGCTGGTGCGCACCGGCTTCGGCACCAACAACGTCGATCACTGCACGCGGCTTTGCCATGCCTCGTCCGTCGCCGCGCTGATGGAAGGCGTCGGTTCGGCGGCGGTGACCGCGACCTTTAACGAGTGCAAGAATTCCGACGTCATTATCGTCATCGGTGCCAATCCGACCGAAAACCATCCAGTCGCGGCGACCTTCTTCAAGCAGGCGGCCAAGCGTGGCGCCAAGCTGATCGTCATGGATCCGCGCGGCCAGGCGCTCAAGCGGCATGCGGCGCACATGCTGCAATTCAAGAACGGCACCGATGTCGCCATGCTCAACGCGATCCTCAATGTGATCGTGTCCGAAAAGCTCTATGACCAGCAATATATCCAGACCTTCACCGAGGGGTTCCCGGCGCTTGCCGAACACGTAAAGGATTTCACGCCCGAAGAGATGGCGCCGATCTGCGGCATCGATGCCGATACCCTGCGGACGGTGGCGCGCACCTATGCGCGCGCCGAGCGCGCGATCATTTTCTGGGGCATGGGTATCTCCCAGCACACCCACGGCACCGACAATGCACGCTGCCTGATCGCGCTCGCGCTCACCTGCGGTCACGTGGGCCGGCCGGGCACCGGGCTGCATCCGCTGCGCGGGCAGAACAATGTGCAGGGCGCCTCCGACGCCGGGCTCATTCCCATGTTTTTCCCTGATTACAAATCGGTAGAGGACCCCGACATTCGCGCGAAATATGAGACCGCCTGGGGCACGACCCTCGATCCGAAGCGCGGCCTCACCGTGGTCGAGATCATGGATGCGATCCATGCCAACGAGATCAAGGGCATGTACATCATGGGTGAGAATCCCGCGATGTCGGATCCCGATCTCAATCATGCGCGCGAGGCGCTCGCGCATCTCAAGCATCTTGTCGTGCAGGATATCTTCTTTACCGAAACGGCCGTGTACGCCGATGTGGTGTTGCCGGCCTCGGCGTGGCCGGAAAAGGACGGCACCGTCACCAACACCAATCGCCAGGTGCAGATGGGGCGCCATGCGTTGCCGCTGCCGGGCGAGGCGAAGGTCGATTGGTGGATTACCCAGGAAATCGCCAAACGCATGGGGCTTGGTTGGAACTATACCCACCCAAGCGAAATCTATACCGAGATGGCCGCGCTGATGCCGTCGCTCGCCAACATTTCCTGGGAGCGGGTCGAACGTGAAAATTCCGTGACCTATCCCTCCGATGCCCCCGATCAGCCCGGGCATGACGTCGTGTTCAGCGACGGCTATCCGCGGCCGGGCGGCCTTGCCAAGCTGGTGGCCGCCAAGCTCACCCCGCCCGCCGAAGAACCCGACACGGAATTCCCGTTCGTGCTCACCACCGGTCGACAGCTCGAGCATTGGCATACCGGCGCGATGACGCGCCGCGCCACCACGCTTGACGCGTTGGAACCGGGGCCGGTCGCGTCGCTATCGCGCAATCAGATCGTCAAGCTTGGGATCAAGCCGGGCGACTTGGTGCGGGTCTCAACCCGGCGCGGCACGGTCGAACTGGCCGCACGCCAGGATGACGCCGTGCCGGATGGGGTGGTGTTCATTCCCTTCGCCTATGTCGAGGCGGCGGCCAACCTTCTGACCAACCCGGCGCTCGACCCCTTCGGCAAGATCCCGGAATTCAAATACTGCGCGGCGAAGGTGGAGAGGGTCGACGCGTCGACCTTGGTCGCAGCCGAATAGAGGCTGGCCGCCGACGCGGAATAATGAGCACGGCCAATGGGCTGGCTTGCAATTCCCGTGGCCGGCCGCCATGGTGTCCGGCATGGAAGAACGCGTCGCGAATCCTGGTGTCGATGCCGCCGGTCCGGGTCCTGATCTCAGCGGACTGGTCCGTCAGGACTGGACGCAGGCGGAGGTGCAGGCGCTGTTCGATCTGCCGTTTACCGATCTGCTGTTCCACGCCCAGCGCATCCACCGCATGCATTTCGATCCGCGCGAGGTGCAAATCTCCACCCTGATGTCCATCAAGACTGGGGGATGCCCGGAGGACTGCGCCTATTGTCCGCAAAGCGCACACTTCGAGACCGGAGTGAAGGCGGAAAAGCTGGCGAGTGTCGAAGCCGTGCTGGCGGAGGCGCGGGCAGCGAAGGCGAGCGGCGCCGGCCGTTTCTGCATGGGCGCGGCGTGGCGCAACCCGCGGGATCGCGACCTTGATCAGGTCTGCGCCATGGTCGAGGGCGTCAAGAGCCTGGGACTCGAGACCTGCGCCACCCTCGGCATGCTGACGCAATCGCAGGCAGAACGGCTGAAGGATGCCGGCCTCGATTACTACAATCACAACCTCGATACCTCGCCCAACTACTACGGCGCGATCATCACCACGCGGACCTACCAGGATCGGCTCGCGACCCTCGACCACGTACGGACCGCCGGCATTCACGTCTGCTGCGGCGGTATTGTCGGGATGGGGGAGGGCCGGGAGGATCGCATCGGCATGATCACGGCGCTGGCAAGCCTGCCGACCCATCCGGAATCCGTCCCGATCAACATGCTGGTGCAGGTCGAGGGGACACCGTTGGCGACAGGCACGGCATTCGATCCGCTCGAGTTCGTGCGAACGATCGCGGTTGCCCGGATCACCATGCCGGCGTCGGTCGTCCGCCTGTCTGCCGGGCGTGAAGACATGAGCGAAGAGACCCAGGCGCTGTGCTTTCTGGCGGGGGCCAATTCTATCTTCTATGGCCCGAAGCTGCTGACGACAGCCAACCCCGACCGCGATCGCGATATGCGTCTGATGGACAAACTCGGTCTGGTGCCGATGCGGGATTCTCAGTCTTAGCCCCAGACCGGCTCATCTGGCGGTCAGTGCAAAACCCCCAGCAGGCGCGGCAGCCACAGCGAAATTTCCGGGACGTAGGTCACCATGACCAGGAAGACCAGCATCACGAACAGCCAGGGCAGCACCGCGACCGTGATTTCGCTGATCCCCATCTTGGCGATCCCGCTGGCGACATAAAGGTTCAGTCCGACCGGGGGATGGCACAAGCCGACCTCCATGTTCACCGCCATCAGGATCCCGAAATGGATGGGATTGATCCCGAGGTTGGTCGCGAGCGGAAACAGGATCGGCGCCATGATCAGCAAAATCGAGGACGGCTCCATCACATTGCCGGCGAGCAGCAATGCGATGTTCACGACCAGAAGGAACGCGATCACGCCGAACTTCATTTCGATGATCCATGCCGCCATCGCCTGCGGGATCTGCTCGCTGGTCATCAGGAATGAGAACAGCACCGCGTTGGTGATGATGTAGAGCAGCATCGCGCTCAGGTTTGCCGCGTTGAGCAGCACCTTCGGCACGTCCCTGAGCTTGAGCTCGCGATAGACGAAAACCGTGATGAAGAAGGCGTAGACTGCGCTCACCGCGGCTGCTTCGGTCGGAGTGAACAGGCCGCCGTAAATGCCGGCGAGCACGACGACGGTGAGCAGCAACCCCCAGATCGCTTCGCGAAACGCCTTCACGCGCTGCGCCCAGTTGGCGCGCGGCATCCGCGGATAGTCGTTTCGCCATGCAATGAACCAGGTCACCGCCCCCAGCATGACCGCGAGAATCATGGCCGGCACGATGCCGGCCATGAACAGCGCTCCAATCGAAGAATTGGTCGATATTCCGTACAGAATGAGGATGAGCGAGGGCGGAACCAGGAGGCCGAGCGAGCCCGACGTCGCGATGACGCCGGCGCCGAAGCGCTTGGGAAAGCCGTGCTCGACCATCGCCGGCATCAGGATCGAACCGATCGCGACCACGGTGGCGACGCTCGATCCCGAAATCGCCGCGAACAAGGCGCAGGCGAGAATCCCAGCCAATCCCAATCCGCCCGGCCAATGTCCGACCAAGGAGGTGGCGAAATCGATCATGCGGCGGGCGACGCCGCCACGGGTCAGGAACTGGCCCGTCAGGATAAAAAATGGAATCGCCATGATCCCGAAATTGTCGAGACCGGTGAACAGCTTCAACGCGACGCTTTCGATCGGCACCTGCGTCATCGTGAAGAAGAACGTGAGCACGGTCAGGCCGAGTGAAATCGACACCGGCATGCCTGTCAGCATCAACGCAAACAGCAGTCCGAAAATATAGACAGCGCTCATAACGGCGCCCCGCCGGAGTGGCTGGGCTGGGCTTCGATCTGGACGCCTTCGACGTGCGTCGGATCGTGATGCGGCAGTTCGCCGGTCGTCCAGAACCTCCGTGCCACCTGCAGAAAGCGAAAGCACATCAGGTAGGACCCGAGCGGGATGCAGGCATAGACGATCCAGCTCGGGAGCTCGAGATCCGGCGAAACCTGGTCGGTGGACATCAGCTCGATGACGAATTTTGCACCCATGGTGCCGACGACGCCGGTGAACAGCGCGCCGCACAGGAGGCCGAACATCACCACGCGTCTGCGGATCGCGCCGTGCAGCTGATTGATCAGCACGTCGACGCCGACGTGAATGCCGGTGCGCACGCCATAGGCCGCGCCGAACTTGGCCATCCAGATGAACATGTAGATGCAAAGCTCCTGCGCCCAGGAGAAGTGGATCTGGTGCAGGTAGGGGTAGAACAGCGGAACCCCGGAGCCGTAGCGGTAGACGACCGACGCGAAAATGAGCAGCGTCGCCGCTGCCATCAGCGAAGCGATAAAGATCTCCTCAAGCCGATCGAGGACCCACAGGAGGACCCAAAGCATTGCGCGTAGATCTCCCGCATCATGATCGGACAGGGCCGATCATTACTTGCCGGACGTCGGAGGCCGGCATCCCCCAGGAGGACTGGGTGAGTTAGCGACTTCCCCCTCACGAGCGCCGGCGACACTTGTTCCCCGTGTCTTGGCGCGCAGGGGGCCGATGGCGACGGCAGAGCCGCCGACAACGTTTCCCCCACACGGCATTTTTGAACCGTGGGCAGCGCCAGCGCAAGGCTGCTCTGTCTGGTGCGTTAGCCCGTCGCAGCCAACCAGGCCTGACCCGTGGGTGTGCGCCCGGCGTTGCGATTAAACAGAAAAGCGTTGTATTATCAGTGCATTGCCGCGCCGGTGCGGGGCATGATCGCGCCGCGATGGCGAATGACTTCAGCGGCAAGGCGATGGGCGGCTGTTGCCGCGGCAAGCGGACCTTCGCCCGAGAGCCGCGCGGCGAGATATCCGGCGTTGAACCCGTCACCCGCAGCGGTCGTGTCGATCGGCTCGACCACCTCCGGCACAGGAACGTGCTCGCGATTGCCTGCGGCGGCCACCAGCGCACTGTTGGGACCATTCTTCACCACGATCTCGCCAATGCCGAAGGCCTGCAGCCGCTCGACCGTCGCCTCCGGGCTGGGGTCGCCCCACAGCACCGCTTCATCATCGAACGCCGGCAATGCAACATCGACCCGTTTCAGAGCCTCCATGAAAACCGTTCGGGTCCTCGCCAAATCCCCCTTCCAGCCGCGCGGGCGAAAATTTCCATCGAAGGCGACTTTGACGCCCTTCTGACGCGCCATTTCCACCACGGCCAAGAACCGCCCGAGCCCGTTGTTCGAATACAGCGACAGCGTGATTCCGGAAAAGTAGATCATGCGGGCGGTGAGCAGGCCTTCCGCCACTCGTCCCCACTCCGACAACTCGAACAGGTCGCGGGCCGGAGAGGTCTCGCGCCAGTAGTGAAAGCACCGCTCGCGATTGGCGTCGGTGTCGACCAGGTACAGTCCGGGCAGGCGGCCCGGTTCCCGCAGGATGAGATCGCCGGCGACTCCCTCCGCGGTCGTCAGCGCCACAATGCCGTCCGAATAGGGGTCGTCGCCGATCGCGGTGGCGTAGGCAACCTCCGCTTTCGCGCGCGCCAGGTAGATCGCGGTGTTGAAGGTGTCCCCGCCGCAAGCGATGCCAAATCGTCCATCGCCGCCGCGTGCAAGCTCGATCATTACTTCTCCGATCGAGACGACGCGTGATCCCTGTTCGCCCATGCGGTCCATGCTCCTCCGGCGCAACCGGATCATGATAGGTGGCGATGGACTTGGCAATTTCTCCTGTTCCGATGCGATGGCATCAAAGCCGGACGCGGCCGTAGCCAGGGTCGTCGATCGGGGGGCACGCAGAGCAGACATGCAACCAATTGAAGGCGCGGCTTTGCAGTGGTGCCCCGTCATGCGCCGTCGTATCTGATCGCAGAGCGGCGCGCGCGAAAGGACCCGTGGGTGGCTGGATTTGACGTTGCCGAAAATCTGTTGCGACACTTGAAATCCATCGCACGCGCTGTGCCGCTGTTGTGTCCCAGGCATCCCCGTGACTGAGCGCCCGGTGGCAGCGGCGCCCGACGCGCGCCCCCGATCGATGGCGGTCGGCATCGCCTGCGGCGCGGCTGCGGCGCTCGCCTGGGCGGTGGGCTTCGTGGCCGCCCGTCATGGCATCGCCGTTGGCCTCTCCCCCGCGGATCTCGCGCTACACCGCTATGTGTGGGCCGGGATCGCGTTCTTGCCCAGTGTGTGGCGCTACGGGCTCTCCGATCTCAACGGTATCGGCTGGGGGCGCGGGGCGGCGCTGACGTTCTTCGGCGGACCGGTGCTGGCGCTTGTCAGTTATGCGGGATTCCTGCTCGTGCCGCTTGGCCATGGGGGCTTGATCCAGCCGTCCTGTGCCGCTCTCGGAGGCTTGGCGCTCTCATCTCTGGTCTTGAAGGAAAGGCTGCCGCCGCAGCGCGCGATTGGCGCGGTGGTCATCGTCGCCGGACTTGCTTTGATCGCGTTCGAGGCCCTGACCACGATCGGAACCCATGGACTGCTCGGCGATTTCGCGTTCGTGACCGCGGGCCTGTTCTTCGCCATCTTCGGCATGTTGCTGCGGCTGTGGCGGATCGATCCGACGCGGGCAGCGGCGGTGGTCAGCGTGTTATCGCTCGCCGACATTCCGATCCATTGGCTGGTGTCAGGCTTCGACCGCATGATCGCGGCAGGCGTCGCCGAAAACCTGCTGCAAGCCTTGATCCAGGGTGTGTTCGCCGGGCCGCTCGCGATCTATCTGTTCGCGCGATCGGTGGTCGTGCTCGGTGCCGCGCGCGCCGCCGTATTCCCCTCGCTGGTGCCGGGCTTTACCCTGGTGATCGGATTCCTTGTCCTGCACGAGGTTCCGACCCTCGTGCAACTCGCAGGTCTCGCCGTCGTCGTGATCGGCTTTCGGCTGACGCAGAGAGCGTAAGCGCGGACGACCCTATTCCGGTCCCGCATATTTTCCGGCGGTCTGCGGAAACATCGATTTGATAATTTTCATTTTCGAAATATCGACGGTAGCGTCCATGTGCAGAAAGATCGCGGCGTCGCGAAACAATTTCTCGACGCCGAAATCGAGCATCATGCCGTTGCCGCCGTGCAGTTCCACTGCGTGCTGGGCGACCCTCATGATCTCCTCCGAGGCGTAGACCTTCGCCATATTGCACAGCGTGTCGGCGTCGGCCGCATTCTCGTCGACCGCGCGCGCGGCGCGCTCGAGCAAGGCGCGCACCGCTTCGATACGTGTCGCCATGTCCGCGAGCCTGAGCGCCACCGCCTGATGCTTGATCAGAATACGGCCGCCCTGGACATAGTTCTGCACATAGTCGGCGGTGACTTCGAATGCGCGAACGCCGACGCCGAGATTCTTCGCCGCCTGAATGATCTTGCCCGGACGGAAATAGACGCCGGCCTTGCCGAGCGCATCGCCCTCGACGAGCAGATGGTCTTCGGGAACGCGCATGTCCTCGAACACCAGCTCGCCATTGTTCATGAAGCGGCAGCCGAGCGTCTCATTGCAGCGCGCGACCGTGAGCCCCGGTGTGTCGCGCGGCACCAGGAAGCTCGATGTCCCTTGCATCATTCCGAGCTTGGGATTGGTGTTGGCATAAACGACGTAAAGGCTGGCGTCGTATCCGTTTGAGATGAATTGCTTCCGGCCGTTGATCACCCATTCGCCATTCTGCTTGACCGCTTTGGTCTGCATCGCCGCTTCCGGCACGTTGTAGGGCAGCCAGCGGTCGGAGGCGCCACGCGGCTCGGTCAGGCAATGCGCCAACAGGAATTGCGGATCATCCAGCAGCCGCTTGAACCAATGGTCCTGCAGATGTCGCGGAGCGAGATTGCGCAGCAGTACCGACACCTTCCAGTTCTGCACCAGCTTGTCGGCGAGGCCGGAATCACCGCGTGCGATTTCCTCGGCGATGATCGCAAACGTCGTCACTTCGGTGGCCTTGTCGAGTTCCATCCCGCCGAATTCCTCCGGCACGCCCAAGGTGCGGATCCCGACTTTCTCGGCGCCGGCAAGGATCTCCGGCGGCAGCCGTCCTTCCGGGCGCATGTCCCATTCGCGCTGCCAATTGCCGCGAATGAACGGAATGATGACATCGTTAACGAACGAGCGGCAGCTCTGCCGCATCAGGCGTTGTTCCTCGGAAAATTGTTCGGCCATCAGGCTCTCCTTCTGCGTCTTGTCATCAAACTAACATCGACCAGTCGCTAGAACGCCATAGAACGATTCGTGATCAGGAGCGTGGCTTGACCGAGATAGCAGGCGCGGGCGGCATGAACCGCCTGAACAAGGCCGTGCGGCGCAACCGGATTCTCTCGCGCGAGGGAATGCTGGAAGTGGCCTTCGCGTGGCTGTTCAGGGGACTGGTCTATCCACAGATCTGGGAGGACCCTGAGATCGACATGGAGGCGCTGGCGATCACGCCGGATTGCCACGTGGTGGCGATTGCCTCCGGCGGCTGCAATATCCTCTCCTACCTGATCGCTAATCCCGCCCGCATCACCGCCGTCGACCTCAGCAAAGCCCATGTTGCGCTCAATCGGCTCAAGCTTGCCGCCGCGCGCTTTCTGCCGGGACGCGAGGCGTTCTACCGGTTTTTCGGTGCGGCCGATGAACCGGCGAACATCGCCGCCTATTGGCGCTTCCTGGTCCCTCGGCTCGACCCGGAAACCCGCGGCTATTGGGAACGCCGGCGCTTGCTTGGAATGGGACGGCGGCGCATTTCGCTGTTTTCCCGCAACGTCTATCGCTACGGCCTGCTCGGCCACTGCATCGGCTTCGGGCACGCGGTTGCCCGCGCCTACGGTGTCGATCCAAGTGACGTCCTGCGCTCGCGGACGCTCGCCGAGCAGCGGACTTTTTTTGAGACGACGCTCTCGCCCCTGTTCGACAAGCCACTGGTGCGCTGGATTGCGGACCGACAGGTGTCCTTGTACGGGCTTGGCATCCCGCCAGCGCAATACGCCGCGCTCGCCGGCGGCGGCAGCATGGCGACGGTGCTGCGGGAGCGGGTCGAGCGGCTCACCTGCGGATTCAGTCTCGATCAGAATTATTTCGCCTGGCAGGCGTTCGGACGCGCCTATTCGGCGAGCGAGAGCGGACCGCTGCCGCCTTATCTGCGCTCGGATCATTTCGAAGCCATCCGCGCGCGCGCCGACCGCGTCGAGGTGCTCAACCGCTCGTTCACGGAGTACCTGAACGGTTGCGCCGATGCGACGCTCGACCGCTATGTGCTGCTCGACGCACAGGATTGGATGAGCGACGCTCATCTCAATGCGCTGTGGCAGGAAATCACCCGCACCGCGCGGCCGGGTGCGCGGGTCATCTTCCGCACGGCAGCCGAACCCAGCCTGCTGCCGGGCCGGGTCGACGCGGCAATCCTCGACCGCTGGCGCTATGAGGCCGATCAGTCGCGCGATCTCACCGCCCGCGATCGTTCCGCAATCTATGGCGGCTTTCATCTCTATGTGTTCGAGGGTTGAGCGGTGAGTGCCGGATCGACCGTGTTGATGAACCGGATCTACCGGCGACAGCGCCACATCTACGACGCCACCCGAAAATATTTTCTGCTCGGTCGCGATCTGTTGATCGCGCGTCTCGCGCCCGAAGGATCGGCGTGCGTCCTCGAAATTGGATGCGGCACCGGGCGCAATCTCATCTTGGCCGCACGACGCTATCCCGATGCGCGATTCTTCGGGATCGACGTCTCCACTGAAATGCTCACCTCGGCGATCGAGGCGATCGCCCGCGCCGGCGTGTCGTCGCGCGTGCGGGTGGCCCACGCCGACGCCACCGCGTTCGATCCCGACCGGCTGTTCGGAAAGGCGAGATTCGACCGCGTCTTCATTTCCTACAGCCTGTCGATGATCCCGGCCTGGCAGGCGGTGCTCGACAGCGCGATCGCGCGGCTCGCTCCGGGCGGCGAATTGCATATCGTGGACTTCGGCGGTCAGGCGGGCCTGCCGCGTTGGTTCCGCGGCCTGTTGCGGCGCTGGCTGGCGCTGTTTCACGTCACGCCACGCGACGACTTCGAGGAGACGCTCGCGGCCAGTGCACGACGCCTCGGCGCGACGTTCGACCTGGGCCGTCCCTACCGCGATTACGCGCAATATGCGCGCATCAGCATGCCGGTGTAGCGGACTGTTGTTCAGGGCGTAGGATGGGTAGAGCGAAGCGAAACCCATCACACTCGGCGATCTCTTGGCTCGGCGACTGAACCACGCAGCCTTTCCAGCTGTCCTTGCTGCAGCAGGTTCTTTGCGCCTCCGAGGTGATCGAATTGACGGGTTTCGCTTCGCTCTACCCATCCTACGAACTCCGCAGCAAGGTTACGCCGCCTTGCGGCTCGCCAGAAACTCACGCATGCGCTCGAGCGCCTTGAGGATGTTCTCGGTGGAATTGGCGTAAGACAGCCGGACATAGCCTTCACCCAGGATGCCGAAATCAGGGCCGCCGATGATCGCGACGCCTGCTTCCTCCAGCAGCGCCGAGGCGAGCGCCTTTGCTTTCCAGCCGGTGTGTTTGACGTTGGGAAAAGCGTAGAACGCGCCTTTCGGCGTTGCGCAAGACACCCCCGGCAGTCGGTTCAATCCTTCCACCACCACTTTGCGGCGCCGGTCGAATTCGGCGATCATCTGATGCACGGCGTCTTGCGGCCCGGTGAGCGCGGCAAGGCCGGCATATTGCGCCGAGGCATTTACGCAGGAATGCAGGTTGACGGCGAGCTTGCGTGCGAAGTCATAGAGCTTGCCTGGCCACACCGCGTAGCCGAGCCGCCAGCCGGTCATGGCGTAGGTCTTGGACCAGCCGTTGAGCAGGATCAGCCGGTCGCGAATCGAGGGATACGACAGCAGGCATACATGGCGCTCGCCGTCATAAACCATGTGATCGTAGATTTCGTCCGACATCACGGCGACATCGGGAAACCGCTCGAGACCGGCGATCAGCTTGTCGACTTGGGCCTTTGGCGTAACGCCGCCGGTCGGGTTGGCCGGCGAATTGAGGATCAGCAGCCGCGTCTTCGGCGTGATGAGTTTCAATGTCTCCTCGGCCGAAAACGCAAAACCGTTCTCCTCGCGAATCGGAACCGGGATGGGACGCGCGCCGGTGAATTCGATCATCGAGCGGTAGATCGGAAATCCGGGATCGGGATAGAGGATATCGACGCCGGGTTCCCCGAACATCAGGATCGCCATGAACATGGTCGGCTTTCCGCCCGGCATGATCATCACCGCATCCGGCGAGACCGAGACCTGGAAGCGCTTGTGCAAATCGGCCGCGACCGCTTCGCGCAACGGCAGAATGCCGGTGGCCGGCGTGTAGCCGTGGTGGCCGTCGCGGAGCGCCTTGATCGCGGCCTCGACGATATGGTCCGGCGTGCGGAAGTCGGGCTGACCGATGCCGAGATTGATGATGTCGCGGCCCTGGGCGGCGAGCTGCATGGCGCGCGCGAGCACCGCAAATGCGTTCTCTTCGCCGATGCGGTCAAAAGCCGCGATGGTCTGAAGCATGGTCGTTCCTCGTCCGAAAGGCTCGTTTGTTATTCAAGAGACGGGCGCCGCGCCGTCGATTGATGTCGCGCCCGAGTTCAGCGCATCTTCACCGCAAAATCAAACCTTTCGCCTGTCCTTCTCGCCTCAACGGTAAAGGCCGGGGCCCGCGACGGATTGCTTTGCGTGATGGGACCGATCGCAAAATGGCGTTGTTCGCGACCGATGCCCTATGGCAGGGTCAGGCCGACTACTATTAACGACAGGCTTCATGCCATGGCATTTTCTGTTCCCTCGATCACCGACAAGCGTCGCGCATTCCGCGCGCTGCACCAATCCGGCTGCTTCGTTATTCCGAATCCGTGGAATGTCGGGACCGCGAGATTTCTGCAGAGCCAGGGCTTCAAGGCACTGGCGACGACGAGCTCGGGCTTTGCCCATGCACAGGGTTACGCCGATGGTGACATGACGCGGGAACAGGTCCTTGCGCACTTGCGTGAGATGGCCAACGCTGTCGACGTGCCGGTCAACGCCGACTTCGAGAGCGGGTTCTCGGATAGCCCCGACGGCCTCGCCGAAAGCTTTGGCCTTGCGGTTGCCACCGGCATCGCCGGCATTTCGATCGAGGATTCCACTGGCGACAATGCCCACCCGCTCTATGAGTTCGACGTGGCACTGGCGCGCTTATGCGCCGCCCGCGCCGCAATCGACAGGGCGGGAGGCGACGTAATCTTCACCGCGCGCAGCGAGGGTTTCATCGTCGGCCGCCCAGATCTCGATGAAACCATCCGGCGGCTCAGAGCCTTCGCAGCGGCCGGTGCCGACTGTCTGTATGCGCCCGGGATCAAGACCTCGGAGCAGATCGCGGCGGTGGTCCAGGCCGTTGCCCCGAAGCCGGTGAATTTCCTGATGTCATCGGCAACCCACTTCACGGTGGCGGATCTTACCGCCCTGGGTGTGCGCCGCATCAGCCTGGGTGGCACGCTCGCGCGCGTGGCGTGGACAGCCGTCACCAAGGCGGTACGGGAAATTGCCGGCGAGGGCCGCTTCGATGGTCTCGCCGGAACCATGGGCAACGCCGAACTCAACGGCTTTTTCCACGACGACGCCAAGACGAGGCGATAACGTCATCCGCGTCGGCTTCTTGTTTCAAGGTTTCATTCCGGCCGGCGCCACGATTGCGGTCTTGAGACCGATGTCATCGAAGGCGCGGCGCACGCTGCCGGAGGCCTTGGCCTCTTCCACGAACGCACTGACATAGGCGAGTGCGGCCGGCTTGTTCTTCGGCACCGCAACTGCCGTGACCGAATTCAGGAAGCCGCCATCCAGCAGGCGGGACCCCGGCAATTTGGGCAGCAGACCGGTGAGCGATTCGCGCGACAGCGCAATGGCGTCGGCTTTTCCCGCACGCACCAGTTCGACCGCGGCGTCGACGCCATCGACGGTGACGGTGGTGGCATTGGGCGAGGCCTTGTCGGAGGCGCGAAAGGTCGCCGTATTGGCAACGCCGGCGATCCGCACACCGGCTTTGTTGACGTCCGCAAGCGTCTGAATGGTCGAGCCCGGAGCGACCAGATAGGTACTTTGCAGAATGTGATAAGCGGGCCCGAAGGCAACGCTCTTGGCGCGTTCGGCGTCGTAAGGCATGAAGGTGACGTCCCAGACCCCCTGATCGGCGGAATTGGTGATTTCGCCCGATGCGAGATAGGGCACGAACGCGACTGGAACGCCCAGCTTCTTGGCGAGTTCGGTGCCAAGATCGACGGCGACGCCGCGATAATTCCCGTTTGGATCCTTGATCACGTAGAGCGCCGACGGCGCCGGCGACACGGCCAGTGCGACCCGCAGCTTGCCGGTCGGTGCGAGCTCCTGCGTCACCGCCGCATCTTCGGCGTGAGCGGCGGCGGCTCCCTGTGCGACCCCAAAGACCATTGCAAACAGCGCAAGCCATTTCATCGGCAACTCCCTCCGAACTCCCTGTGGATATTTTCGACCCTTATTGTCCCGCTATGTCTACACGGTCCGGTGCCCAAAGTTGAGTGCTGCGGAGACCATGGCGACAGGCTTTCTCAGGGGCGATCAGATACGCTATACCAGCGGCCATCCACACGTCTGCGGAGAACCTGCATGACCATGATCAATCGCAGTGTGCTCGCCCTTGCTGCGGTCATGCTGGTGATGCCGAGCGTCTCCGCAATGGCCCAGAGCTGCACCATGACCGGGACTGACGTGACCTGCGACGACGGCCGCACCGGCAAGTTCGCGGGCGACGCCATCATCTGGCCGGACGGTACCCGCTCGAGCCCATCGCCGCACCCGAGCGTGATCATCGGCAACCGGTCGTCGGTGCATGTCGGGCCCGGCGTTTTCGTCGGTGACGGCAAGGGTAGCGTACCGCTCGACGATCCCAATGGACGCTTCAAAAAACAATGCGCACAGCTCAACGGCGTGAGCTACTGCTACTAAACAAGGGCAGGAGACAAGATGCACATCCTCGTCACCGGAGCGGCCGGAATGATCGGCCGCAAATTGACCGAGCGACTCGTCCGCGATGGACGTCTCAGCGGTCGCACGATCGAGAAATTGACCCTGATCGATGTCATTGCACCGGCAAAGCCCGCGGGCCTTGCCGCTGAGGTCGTGCTCGCGGCTGCCGATCTCGCGGCATCAGGAGCGGCCGAGCAGGCGGTCGCGGGTCGGCCCGACGTGATCTTTCATCTTGCCGCGATCGTGTCGGGAGAGGCGGAACTCGATTTCGACAAAGGCTACCGGGTCAATCTGGACGGCTCGCGCGCGCTGATCGACGCGATCCGCAATCAGGGGCCGAGCTATCATCCCAAATTCGTTTTCACGTCGTCGATCGCCGTCTTTGGCGCACCGTATCCGGATGCGATCCCCGACGACTTCCATCTCACCCCGCTCACCTCCTACGGAACCCAAAAGGCGATCTGCGAGCTGCTGATCGCCGATTACACCCGCCGCGGCGTGTTCGACGGCATTGGCATCCGGCTGCCGAGCATCGTCGTGCGGCCGGGAAAACCCAACAAGGCGGCATCGGGTTTCTTTTCGTCGATCATCCGGGATCCGCTGGCGGGAGTGGAGGCGGTGTTGCCGGTGGACGATGATGTTCTGCATTGGCATGCAAGCCCCCGCGCGGCGATCGGCTTTTTGCTCCACGCAGCGGAGTTGACACGCGAGCAGCTTGGTCCGCGGGTCAATCTCACCATGCCGGGCGTATGCTGCACGGTCGGCGAACAGATCGCTGCCCTGCGGCGGATTGCCGGCGACAAGGCCGTGGGCCGCATCCGGCGCGCGCCGGATCCCTTGGTCGCTGGCATCGTTGCCGGTTGGCCGAGCCGCTTCGACGCGCGCCGCGCCCTCGCACTCGGATTCCGCGGGGAACGCACATTCGACGATATTATTCGGGTTCACATTGAGGATGATCTCGGTGGAAAGATCGCAGCCTGATATCTGATTCAACGATTATCGAATGCGTTTCCCGACACCGCTTATTCCCGCGACGCTCGTGCGGCGCTACAAGCGTTTTCTGGCCGATGTTGTACTGGCTTCCGGCGAGCCGTTGACCGTCCACGTTGCCAATCCGGGTGCGATGATCGGACTGGCCGTCCCCGGATCGGCAGTGTGGTTGTCGAAGTCGGACAATCCGAAGCGCAAGCTCGCCTATTCCTGGGAACTGGTCGGAGTCGATTTCGGAACCGGTGCCGAACTCGTCGGCGTCAACACTGCGCATCCGAATGCATTAGTGGCTGAGGCGATTGCCGCCGATCTCATTCCGGAGCTGGCCGGCTACGCTTCGGTGCGGCGGGAAGTGAAATACGGCAAGAATTCCCGTATCGATTTTCTGCTTGAGGCGACCGGCAGACCTGCCTGCTATGTCGAGATCAAGAACGTGCATCTCATGCGTCGGCCGGGACTGGCCGAATTTCCGGATTCTGTCACCGCGCGGGGAGCCAAGCATCTCGATGAACTCTCCGCCATGGTGGCGGCGGGGCACCGGGCTGTCATGCTGTATCTGATCCAGATCGGGTCCGCGCAAGGCTTCGCCCTCGCGCGCGACATCGATCCCGCCTATGGCAAGGCTTTCGACCGCGCGCGGGCAAGCGGAGTTGAGGCCATCGCCCGCCGATGTGCCTTGACGGCCGATACAATTGTCGTCGCCGAGGCGGTCCCGATCGTGGAATAAAGCCCCAAGCTAGTGCTTGCTTCAGGCGCTCGATTCCCTACATTGGGTTACAGCAAGCAATGCCTTCCGGGTGCCGGAATCAGGCCAAAGGCGCGATATCGAAAGATGATGTCGAAAGATAATGCCGCAGGAATATGAATGACCTACGTTGATGCGGCAGCCGCGCCGCTCCGTAAGACGGGGCAGATCAAGATCTATAAGTCGGAAGCCTTCGCCGGCATGCGCAAGGCCGGCCGGCTTGCGGCTGAATGTTTGGATATGCTGGTCCCCGAAATTGTGCCCGGCGTCACGACCGAACATATCGATCGCCTCGTCTTCGAATTTGCAATGGACCACGGCGCGCTGCCCGCCACCTTGATGTATCGCGGCTATACCAAGTCGACCTGTACATCGATCAATCACGTGGTGTGCCACGGCATTCCCAATGAGAAGCCGCTGAAGGAGGGCGACATCGTCAATATCGATGTGACGCTGATCCTCGATAGCTGGCACGGCGATTCCAGCCGCATGTATGCGATCGGCGCGATCCCGCGCCGGGCCGAGCGGCTGATCGAGGTGACCTACGAAGCGATGCTGCGCGGCATCGCAACGATCCGTCCGGGAAGCACCACCGGCGATATCGGCGCTGCCATTCAGACCTACGTCGAGGCCCAGCACATGAGTGTCGTGCGCGATTTTTGCGGGCACGGCCTCGGTCGCCTGTTCCACGACGAGCCAAACATCGTTCACGTTGGCCGGCCGGGCGAAGGGCTCGTGCTCAAGCCCGGAATGTTGTTCACGGTCGAGCCCATGATCAATCTCGGCAGACCGCATGTAAAGGTGCTCTCGGACGGCTGGACCGCAGTCACCCGCGACCGTTCGCTCTCCGCGCAGTTCGAACATTCTGTCGGGGTGACCGACAAAGGGGTGGAAATCTTTACCCTCTCGCCCAACGGGCTCGACAAGCCGCCCTACGTCTCCGCCTAATCAGCGGTTGCCAAAGGCCCCGTCTTCCCGTCATCCTGAGCGTAGGGACGGTGCCGGATCCGGCCCTGAAGCCGCGGAACGCTGACGAGCGGATCGATACTTTGGCGCGCCATGACGGACAGCAGTAGCGACGAGGACGCGTCCACCAAGCCAACGCCCCATTATCACGGCCATCGGGTGCGGCTGCGCGCGCGTTTTCGCGACGCCGGTACGGACGCGGTCGCCGATTACGAACTGCTCGAGCTCATCTTGTTTCGTGCATTGCCGCGGCGCGACGTCAAGCCGATCGCCAAGGCGCTGCTCGACCGGTTCGGCTCTTTTGCCGAAGCGATCGCGGCGCCGCGAAACCTGCTCTCGGAAGTGTCCGGCATGGGCGAGGCCGCCATCACCGATTTGAAAATTGTGCATGCCGCAGCCGGCCGCATGGCACGCGCGCAGGTGAAGCGCCGGACCGTGCTGTCGTCATGGTCGGCGGTGCTCGACTATTGCCGGACCCAAATGGCCTTTGCCGAGCGGGAACAATTCCGGGTTCTGTTTCTCGACAAGCGCAATCAACTGATCGCCGACGAGATCCAGGGGATCGGCACCGTTGATCATACGCCGGTCTATCCGCGCGAAGTGGTCAAGCGGGCGCTTGAACTCTCCGCCACCGCCATCGTCCTGGTGCACAACCATCCCTCCGGCGATCCGACGCCCTCGCGCGCCGATATCGACATGACCAAGGCGATCGTCACTGTTGCCGCGCCGCTCGGGATTTCCGTGCACGACCACATCATCGTCGGCCGGGACGGACATGTGAGTTTGAAGGGATTGAAACTGATTTGAGGGTGCCCAGGAAAACACGGTCGCACTTCCGATCACGTTCGAGGAGTAAAGCATGGTCACAGTCGGCATTGAGCAGCTGAGGGTCTGAGCGGGAACAATTCCGATTCCTGTTTCTTGACAAGCGCAATGACTGGGTGGGGATTCTTATGATTGCAGAATGGATTCGGTGAGCGAATCCCGCTGCGGGGGCGATTAATCTTTAAGGCCGCACCAGGATCACCGGGTCCGCGGTCTCCGGAACCCGTTGCCACTTGTTGTCGTCGCCTTCCCCGAAACGCCAGGTCTGGCCACGCGGGGATTTAAGCAACAATTCGCCGCGATCCATCTGCCACGTGGTGGGTCCGAAGCGGGTCACGAAAACATCGCACCCGGGCTTGATGACAAGGACGAAATCATCGAGCGCCGTGGCATTGTTCGACAGGGTCAGCGAGCAGATCGGCTTGTTTGCCCCGCGCACCATCGTCCACTCGCCGGTCATCTGATCGGCGGTGCGTTGTGGCGGCCCGGCTGCAGCGGGGGTCTGCAGGAAGAACACGCCCTCGCCCGGGCGCTCGGTCTCGTACATTCCGCTCTCGACCTCGGTGAACTCGACGAGCGTGCGTCCACGGGCGTCCAACAGCTGCACCGAATCGTCAGCCCCAATCTTCCACAACACGACGTCCTTCATCATCGGCAGATTCGGCACGCACGCCCGATCGAAGTCGAGTTTGTAGGCGCCGGCGGCGGCGTCCGCCTTGAGCGCGACAATGCAGATCTTGTCGCGGTCCGCGTTGGAGATTTCCCACGATCCGACCATGGCCTTGACAGGATCGTCGGTTTGAGCGCGCACGGCGCCGCCGCTAGCGCACAGCGCAAGCAGTGTCAGAAATGTCATGAGGTAAAGACGCATGAAATGATCCGTATTCGCCAATCGGATGATCGCGCGCATGATGCTAATTCTAAGTGAGCGTGCGGGTAGCCTTCGGGGGCCACGGCGTTTCAGCTACCGGCGTGAGCGGCGGCTTGCCCGCCGCCCAGGCCAGCAGATTGTCGACCACCAGTTGATCCATCGCCCGCCGGGTCGCCACCGACGCCGAGCCGAGATGGGGAAACAGCACGATGTGTTCCATCTCCATCAATTCCTTTGGCACCTGCGGCTCCTTGACGAATACATCGAGTCCGGCGGACATGATCTTGCGTTCCTTGAGCGCCTTGATCAGCGCGGGCTCGTCGACCACCGACCCGCGGGCCATGTTGATCAGGATGCCGTTTGGCCCAAGCGCGTCCAGGACCGCGGCGTTGATCATGTTCTGCGTCGCGGCTCCGCCCGGAACGATCACCATCAGCGTGTCGACATCGCGTGCCATGTCCAAGAGATCGGGATAGTAGCGATACGCCACAGTTTGCGGATTGCGCGCGTGATAGACCACGGGAACGCCGAAGGCATCGAGCCTGCGGGCGATTGCCTTGCCGATCCGTCCCATGCCGACCATGCCGACCGTGCGGTCGCGCAAGGTTCCTTTGCTGAGCGGATAGGCCTTTTCCGTCCATTTGCCTGCGCGCAGATAACGATCCGCCTGCGGAAACTCGCGCACGGCACAGAGCAGCAGCCCGAGCGCCGTATCCGCCACCTCTTCATTGAGGACGTCCGGGGTGTTGGTGACGGTAATGCCGTGGGCTCCGGCCCATTTGGCGTCTACATGATCGTAGCCGACGCCGAAGCTGGACACGATCTCGAGACGAGGAAAGCGTGACATCAGCGTCGCATTGATGGGCTCGACCGGCGCCGAAACCGCGATGGCGCGGACCCGGGGGGCGAACTCAGCCAGGAAGGCGTCGCGGTCCTTCGCCTCGGCGAGCTTTTGGACATGGACGGAACGAGCCAACCCGTCGACCATCAGCGGTCTGGGGGGCCCGATCAACAGAATATCGGCCTTGTCGCCGGCCATCGGCTTCTCCTGCTGTGATCGGATCGGCGAAAATCACCGGTTCCGGTGAAAAGACCTAACAGCCGCCAAACTGTGGCCAGCAACCGGCCAAATCTACGGCGCGGCGACCAAGTGTTTCAACGGATTTTATATTCTGCTTGATTTCCACAACCCAGCCCAACAAGATTTCATCGGCTCGATCCACGCTTGCAGGAACCGGGAGCAAAATCCGGCTGACGGGTGTGAGACGCGCGAAAAGCTCCCATCAGAGGGGCTGCACTGGTCGAATCGACCTGGGAGGAAGCAATGGCGCCGGTCCAGATCCGGGGCGTCCGCAAGGCGTTCGGCTCAATCGAAGTCATTCACGGCGTTGACGTCGCTATTGCCGACGGGGAATTCGTGGTGCTGGTGGGCCCGTCCGGCTGCGGCAAATCGACCTTGCTGCGCATGCTGGCAGGGCTCGAAAACATCACCGCCGGGGAAATCCGAATCGGCGAACGCGTGGTCAACAATGTTCCGCCGAAAGAGCGGGACATCGCCATGGTGTTCCAGAACTACGCGCTTTATCCGCACATGACCGTCGCCGCCAATATGGGCTTTTCGCTCAAGTTGCGCGGGGCGCCAAAGTCCGAGATTACCGTTCGGGTGCGACGGGCGGCTGAAATCCTCGGACTGATTCCGTTGCTCGACCGTTTTCCGCGCCAGCTGTCCGGCGGCCAGCGGCAACGGGTCGCCATGGGGCGCGCCATCGTCCGCGATCCGCAAGTCTTCCTGTTCGACGAGCCGCTGTCCAATCTCGATGCCAAGCTCCGCGTCGCAATGCGCACCGAGATCAAGGAACTGCACCAGCGACTGCAGACCACCACGGTCTATGTCACCCATGATCAGATCGAAGCCATGACCATGGCCGACAAGATTGTGGTCATGCATGACGGCGTGGTTGAGCAGATCGGCGCCCCGCTCGAGCTCTACGACAACCCAAGCAATCTATTTGTCGCCGGTTTCATCGGCTCGCCTGCGATGAATTTTCTCAAGGGAACGATCCGCGCCAACGGTCAAGCGGAATTCGCCGGGCCGGGCGGAATTCGCCTGCCGCTCGCCGATGCTCCCGCCGGCAGCGATGGCCGTCCGGCCATTTATGGCGTGCGGCCCGAGCACTTCACCATCGCCGACGACGGCGTTGAGGCAGAAATTCAAGTGGTCGAGCCGACCGGCTCGGAAATTCAAGTGGCTGCGCGGATCGGCGGGGAGGAAATCATCGCTGTGTTCCGCGAGCGGCATCAATTCAAGCCGGGCGACAAGATCCGGCTCAAGGCCGATCCGCGGTTCGTGCATTTGTTCGACGAGCCGACGGGCCGGAAATTGAACGCATAAATCCGCAAGGGAGGAACAGATCATGACGACGTTTACGCGCCGCGCCCTGGTGCAGGGCAGCACTGCACTTGCGACATCGGCGGCTTGGACCGGTCCCGCCTTCTTGAACTGGGCCAAGGCCTGGGCGCAGACCGCGCCGTGGAAACCGGAGCAGGGCGCAGAGCTGTCGATGCTGCGCTGGAAGTACTTCGTGCAGTCGGAAGACGATGCGTTCGTCGCATTGATCGACGCCTACACCAAGGCGACTGGCGTGAAGGTGACCGTCGCGCGGGAGTCCTACGAGGACGTGCAGCCGAAGGCTTCGGTTGCGGCCAACACCGGTGCGGGACCGGATTTGTTTTGGGGGCTCTACTCCCTGCCGCATCTGTTTCCGCAGAAATGCGTCGACGTCAGCGACGTCGCCGACTATCTCGGCAAGAAATATGGCGGCTGGGTCCCAGGCGCGGTCAAGTACGGCGAGAGCGGCGGAAAATGGATCGCGATTCCAATTTGCTTCAACGGCAACCTGCTCAATTATCGAATCTCGTCGCTCAAGAAAGCCGGAATGTCGAAGTTCCCAGCCACGACCGACGAGTTCCTCGAATACGTCAAGGCGACGAAGGCGAACAATACGCCCGGCGGCTTTGCCCTCGGCCATGCCTCGGGCGACGGCAATGCCTGGGTGCATTGGTGTCTGTGGGCCCACGGCGGCAATCTGGTCGACAAGGACGACAAGGTCATCCTCAACTCGCCGGAAACCGCCAAGGCGCTGGAATACGCCAAGCTGCTGTTTGACAACATGATCCCCGGAACCGCGTCCTGGAACGACGCCTCCAATAACAAGGCCTTTCTCGCCGGCGAAATCCATTGGACCGACAACGGGATCTCGATTTACGCCGCGGCGCAAAGGGATCCGGCCAAGAAGGACATCGCCGACGACATGGATCATTCCTATTGGCCGATCGGGCCGGCCGGCAAGCCGACGGAACTCCATCTCATGTATCCGCTGCTGGCGATGACCTATACCAAATACCCGCAGGCCTGTAAGTCGCTGATGGCCTTCATGCTCGAAGCGGAGAACTTCAATCCGTGGCTGGTCGGATCAGTCGGCTATCTCACCCACTGCCTCAACGCCTATGACGCCAACCCGATCTGGACGTCGGATCCCAAACGAACGCCGTTTCGCGACGTCGCCAAGCGATCGTTGACCGCGGGTGGACTGGGCTCGGTCGGCGAAAAGGCTGCGACGGCGATCGCCGATTTCCTCGTGCTCGACATGTTCGCGAATTACTGCACCGGTCGCGAGGATGTCAAAGGCGCGATCGCGATCGCGGAGCGGCAGGCGAAGCGGATCTATCGATGAGAATTGGTGTGTGCTCGCACCAGATCATCTGCTTGTCATGGCCGCGCTTGTCGCGGCCATCCACGTTTTTGTCGCGGCAAGGCAAGGCGTGGATGGCCGGCACAAGGCCGGCCATGACGATCAGTGGTGGTGGAGCGACTCTCGTGCGCAGCTTGCCTCTTTAAACCTGACGACCAACAGTAAAGAGACTAAAATGGTCGACGTCGCACTGAAACCGACCATGGCGCGCGCGCCGGCGCGCACCGTGACCGCGTGGGACCGGCTGAAGGTCAATCGCCATTGGCTCGGCCTCTGGTTCATGTTGCCGGCGGCGGCATTTCTGCTTCTGTTCCTCGTCTATCCGCTGGGCTACGGCGTGTGGCTCTCCTTCACCGACACGCGGATCGGCCGGACCGGCGTCTATGTCGGGACGGAAAACTACGAATGGCTGTGGGGCGACGCGACATTCTGGCTCGTGGTCTTCAACACGCTGCTCTATACCGGCGTTGCCAGCGTGTTCAAGTTTGCCATCGGGCTCTATCTCGCGATCCTGCTGAACCAGAGCCTGCCGTTCAAGGCGCTGATCCGCGCGCTCGTCCTGATCCCATTCATCGTTCCGACCGTGCTTTCGGCGATCGCGTTCTGGTGGCTCTACGACGCGCAATTCTCGATCATCTCCTGGTCGCTGCGGCATCTCGGCCTGATCGATCACAACATCAATTTTCTCGGCGACGTGTGGAACGCGCGCTGGTCGGCAATCTTCGCCAACATCTGGCGAGGGGTCCCGTTTGTCGCGATCACGCTGCTCGCGGGCCTGCAAACCGTATCGCCGTCACTTTATGAGGCGGCGACGATCGACGGCGCCACGCCGTGGCAGATGTTCCGCCACATCACCTATCCGCTGCTGACTCCCATTATCGCCGTCGTAATGACCTTCTCGGTGCTGTTCACCTTCACCGATTTCCAGCTGATCTGGGTTTTGACGCGCGGCGGCCCGGTCAATGCCACGCACCTGATGGCGACGCTGTCTTATCAGCGCGCCATCATCGGCGGCTCGCTCGGCGAGGGGGCGGCGATCTCGACGGCGATGATTCCGTTCCTGCTCGTCGCCATCCTGATGTCCTGGTTTGGATTGCAACGCCGCAAATGGCAGCAAGGAGAGAGCAATGACTGAACTCCTTGCGGCCAGCAAAGCGATTTCGACTCCCGCCCGCTCGGCCGACCACTCCGAGGGCATGAGTTACCTGGAGTCGCTGCCGCGGCGTCTCGTCACGCTCTATCTGCCGCTTGTGATCATCGTGGTCGTGCTGCTGTTTCCGTTCTACTGGATGGCGTTGACCGCCATCAAACCAAACGAGCAGTTGCTTCATCTCGATGCCTTCAATCCATTTTGGACATGGAAGCCGACGCTCGCCCATATCGAGCGCCTTCTGTTCAAGAGCCAATATCCGCTCTGGCTTTGGAATACGATGCTGGTCGCGGTCTGCGCCACCTTTCTCTCCATCGTCGCCAGCGTGCTTGCAGCCTATGCCATCGTGCGGTTGCGCTATCGCGGCGCCCAGTGGGTCGGCGGCGCCATCTTCCTTGCCTACCTGATCCCGCCGTCGATCCTGTTCATTCCGCTCTCGACCGTCGTGTTTCAATACGGCCTGTTCGATACTCCGTTCGCGCTCATCCTCACCTATCCGACTATCCTCATTCCGTTCTCCACCTGGCTGCTGATGGGTTATTTCAAAACCATACCCTTCGAGCTTGAGGAATGCGCCCTGATCGACGGCGCGAGCCGCTGGCAGATCCTCACCAAGATCGTCTTGCCGCTCGCCATTCCCGGATTGATCTCCGCTTTCATCTTCTGCTTTACGCTGTGCTGGAACGAATTCATCTATGCCCTGACGTTTATCTCCTCGCCGCAGTACAAAACGGTGCCGGTCGCGATCCTCAACGCCTTCGTCGATGGCGACGAATATGCCTGGGGCTCACTGATGGCGGGCGCGCTGGTCGGCTCGCTGCCGCTGGTCGTGCTCTACGCCTTCTTCGTCGAGCACTATGTGTCGGCGATGACCGGCGCGGTGAAGGAGTAGGAGCGAAGAACAATCAATGCTATGGATCCGAGGTCGAACCCAGCCAAGGATCCCTCGATGAAACGGCTTTTTCTCGCCATCAGTCTGGCACTGGCCGCATGCGTCATGACGCAGCGTCCGGCGCTTGCCGTCAGTTGCGGAGGCGACTTCGACGCTTGGCTATCCGGCTTTAAGCACGAAGCGACCGGCGTCTCGCCGCGTGCGCTCGCGGCCCTCGAAGGCGTGACTCCCGATCCGCGGGTCATCGCGCTCGATCATCGTCAAGGCGTGTTTCGACAGAGCTTCGAGCAATTCGCGTTGCCGCGCATCGCACAGCGCTTGGCCAAGGGGCAGCGGCTGAAGCAGCAATATGCGAGCACGCTGCAGCGAATCGAACAACGGTTTGGTGTGCCCGGCTCGGTCGTCATCGCGATTTGGGGATTGGAAACAGATTTCGGCGTCGACATCGGCAAGCAGCCGACATTGCGCGCGCTCGCCACGCTCGCGCATGATTGCCGGCGCACTCAGATGTTCCAAGGCGAGCTCTTGGCGGCGCTGCAGATCATCGATCGCGGCGATCTGTCCGCTTCCGAAATGCACGGCGCATGGGCGGGTGAGCTGGGGCAGGCGCAGTTCCTGCCGTCGAACTATGTCAAGTACGCGGTCGATTTTGACGGCAATGGACGGCGTGATCTGATCCGCAGCGTGCCGGATACGCTGGCCTCGATTGCCAATCTTCTCAAGGATCATGGATGGCAGGCCGGTGGCGGGTACCGGGAGGGCTCGGCGAATTTTTTGGTGCTGCAGGCTTGGAACAAGTCGACTGTCTATCAAAAGACCATTGCGGCTTTCGCGGACCGGCTCGACGGGCACTGAGCGCTCCGCGATCTCTGGTTCGACCGTCTGCTCTTAAGTCCGCGGCAGAAAAGACTCTGGGAACCGCGCCGCGGACTAACCCGGCAGAAACAGCGCGAACGGCTCGTCGACCGTGCGCTTGAGATAGGCGCGATAGGTCGCGTAACAGGAATCCTCCGGACCGACGCGGCCGAAGTGAACCTCTTTGAATCCGCGCAGCGGAATGAGGGCGATCGGCGCCGCCACCGGCGTGAGTTGTGCACCGCGACCGACCTGCAACGTCGTCAGGATCCCATACATATCGCCCGCAATGGTTGGCCGCGCGACGATGATCAGGCGGTACTGGCCGTGGACGTTGGTAACGAGATAGATGTGACCCGAAGGATTGGGCACCGACACGACGCCTTGCTGGGTGAATGCCGCATCGAGCCGCTCGGATTCCTTGAACACCAGATTCGAAGCCTGGTTGTCCCAGGAAATCTCGGTGCGGTAGGCGTAGATCGCGTCCCTGTCGCCAAAGGACGGTCGCAGCGTCAAATAGACGCCCTCGATCCAGGCGACCGCCCGCCGCGAATAGAACCCGAGTTCGTCCGGTGCCACCCCCTCCGCAATCGGGGGCGGTGCGTGATTATGTCGGAGCGGGACGCCGAGAGCTTCCTCCAGCCGGATCGTCGTCGCCAGCGTGAATGGCCGGCGCCCGGATAGCGCCTTTTCCAGCGTCGAGATGCTGATTTTTGCCCGGTCGGCCAGGAGCTGGCGGGAAATGCGACGGCGCGCCAGTTCCTCCCGGATCTGAGACGCGATGTGCCGACTCTGTTCGTCCGAAAGCCTGGTTTCGCCAGTGATCTGCATCAGGGCCCCCCCTCGGGTCCGCACAATTCCTCACATATCCGCACCGGAGCAGATTGCGCAAGGCGAACCCTGGCGATGTCGTGCCGAACAAGCCCGAACAAGACGCTCGCGGCTTCGCTCATTCGCGCGGAAAAAGGAGGCCGGGCTCAGCGGCAGGTGACCGCATTCAGGAGGGAATTTCATGGGTACTCCAAGTCGGCAATCCATTACGCGGACGTACCAGCGCGCAAAACGGTTTGGCCTCGCCGGTCAGCCGGCGATGGCCTTCAATCACCTGATTATGATTTCCTTGGCAATTGCGGCAATTTTTGTCGCGATGCCGCGCGCCCGCGCCGAGGGTGCAACGCCTGCCCGCATTCCCGTCAATGCCACTCCCGACGATCTGCGCTCGGTCGCCCCTGGGGAAATGCGTTCCGGCGCGCTGCTGCTCAAGGACGGCGAGCGCTTTGTCGAAGCGCCGCAGCTCGGAACCGATATCGATCTCACCGTCAGCGGACCGACCGCCCGCGCCCGCATCTCCCAGATCTTCCGCAATCCGACCCAATCCTGGGTCGAAGCGGTCTATGTTTATCCGCTGCCCGAAGGCGGCGCCGTCGACACCCTCAAGATGGTGGTGGGCGATCGCATCATCGTCGGCGACGTCAAGGAGCGCCAAACCGCCAAGCTCGCGTACGAGCGCGCCAAGGCCAATGGCCAGAAAGCCGCCCTCACGGAACAGGAGCGGCCGAATATCTTCACCAATTCGGTCGCCAATATTGGGCCCGGCGAAACCGTGGTGGTGCAGATCGAATACCAGGAGCCGGTGCATCAATCCGGCAATGAGTTCTCGCTGCGGGTCCCGCTCGTGGTCGCGCCGCGCTACAACCCCGCGCCGGTCGTGCAGACCGTCGATTTCAATGCTCGCGGCCAAGGCTGGGGCAACGCGTCGGATCCGGTCCCCGACCGTGATCGGATCGAACCGTCGGTGCTCGATCCGCGCGTCGAAGCGCCCGTCAATCCGGTCGCCATCAAGGTCAATCTGCAGGCCGGCTTTGCCCTCGGCGACGTCACCAGCCACCATCACGCCATCAAGACCGAGGCCCCGACGCCGGATACCCGGGTGATTACCCTTGACGAAAAGGTGGTTCCCGCCGATCGCGATTTCGAATTGACCTGGAAACCGGCCGCCACCACCGCGCCGTCGGTCGGTCTGTTTCGCGAGCATGTTGCCGATAGCGATTATCTGCTGGCGTTCGTGACCCCGCCCGCGCTGGTCGATGCCGAACAGCAAGCCCGGCCGCGCGAGGTCATTTTCGTCATCGACAATTCCGGTTCGATGGGCGGCACCTCGATTACGCAGGCCAAGGCGAGCCTGCTCTATGGGCTCGATCACCTGAAGCCGGCTGACCGCTTCAACGTCATTCGCTTCGACAACACCATGGATGTCCTGTTTCCGGATACCGTGCCAGCGGACAGCGCCCATCTCGGCCAGGCCAAAGGTTTCGTCTCTGCGCTGCAGGCGAATGGCGGCACCGAAATGGTCCCGCCGATGAAGGCCGCACTGACCGACCAGCGCGATCCCGATTCCAACTATCTGCGCCAGATCATCTTCCTCACCGACGGCGAGATCGGCAACGAGCAACAATTGTTCGACACCATCGCCGCCATGCGCGGACGCTCTCGCCTCTACATGGTCGGCATCGGTTCGGCGCCGAACACTTTCCTGATGACGCGCGCTTCGGAGATCGGCCGTGGGACCTTTACCCATATCGGTTCGGTCGAGCAGGTCGAGGAGCGCATGCGCACGCTGTTCGACAAGCTGGAGAACCCGATCGTCACCAACCTGACGGCGGCGTACTCGGGCGAAGCCGATGTGACACCCTCCGTCCTGCCCGATCTTTATCGCGGCGAGCCGGTGGTGCTGGCGGCCAAGCTCGCGGCGCCGAACGGAACGTTCGAAATCAAGGGCCGCATCGGCGACCGTCCTTGGAGCGTTCGGCTGCCGGTGGCGCAGGCTGCCGAAGGCAAGGGCCTGTCCAAACTCTGGGCACGGCGCAAGATCACCGACGCAGAGGTCGCGCAGACGCTTGGGCAGGCGACGCAGGATGACACCGACAAGCGCGTGCTGAGCCTGGCACTCGACCATCACCTGGTGAGCCGCCTGACCAGCTTGATCGCCGTCGATGCGACGCCCTCACGCCCTGCCGGCGCTCGGCTTGCCCGCGCCGAACTGCCGCTCAACCTTCCGGCGGGTTGGGATTTCGACAAGGTGTTCGGCGGCGAGCATGCGCCCGCTCTGGCGCCCCGACATGACGACCATGCCGATGCCAGCGGCGCCATCCAGATGGCGGCCAATTCCAAGCGGACCGCCGCGCCGACGCCAAGGTCCACCGCATCGCCGGTCGTTGCCTATCAGAGCGGTGGCGTCCAGCTGCCGAAGACCGCGACCGATGCGCAGCTGCGGATCATCGTCGGCCTGCTGATGCTGGCGCTCAGTCTCATTCTCCTCATGGTTCGCCGCCTGCACCCCCAGTCGGCGAAGTGAGGAGGCGATGTCGGCTATTCCCCTTCCCCTCGAGCCGACATCGTGGCGGCCGCCGTGCGTCCACCCCGCGGCGGCCGCCATACTTTTTATCCTTGGCGCGGCTTTGCTGGGCCAAGGCCTCTGGATCCACGCCAAGGCGATGCTGGCGCAGGTCCTGCTCGAGCGCGCCTTCGCCGAAACGCTCGCGACCGGCCGTAGCGTCAAGCCCTGGTCGTGGGCCGATACCTGGCCGGTCGCCCGGATTGAGGTGCCGCGCCTCGGCCGGAGCGCGATCGCACTGCATGGCAGCAGCGGCCAGGCGCTGGCGTTCGGTCCTGGACATGTCGAGGGCACCCCGGATGCCGGCGAACGCGGCACCGCAGTCTATGCCGCGCACCGCGACACACACTTCGCCTTTCTCGCCGACATTCGGCTTGGCGACGACATTCGCGTGACCCGCGGCGATGGCGCGACGTTCGTGTTCCATGTGACCAACACGTCGGTGGTGCGCTGGGATGCGTCCGGAATCGACGCCGACGCCGATGGCCGGCAGCTTGTTCTGTCGACCTGCTGGCCGCTCGACGCCAAATTCTCCGGGCCGCTGCGCTACCTCGTTCAAGCCGACATCGCGACCGACCCGCGCTCCGGGCCCTAGCGCCATCCGTCGGCTGCCTCTCACATTCAAATGGAGACGCGCGTGACCTCTCAACGTCGACGATCGCTGACAAGAAGCCAATTGCGGAGATCGCTGGCCGCCCTCGTGGTGCTGTGCGGGCTCGCGCTTGCCGGCCTCTACGCCGTCTCCGGAACCTATGGCCTCAACGTGTTGCTGCGACGCGGCTGGTCGCTCTGGGTCGGCGTCTCCCTGGATGACCCGCGCTTGTCCGATTCGATGCGATCGGCGCTGCGCGACCAGAGCGGTCCGGCCGTGGCCGGGCCATTCGCTTGGCAGACGATCGCGCAGGGCTTCGAGGTCGCCGAACTTCCGGTGATTTCGGACGGGGGTGAGGTCGATCGCATATTGCTGGCGCGCATCGATCCCGCCCGCTTCCGGTTTGTGGTTCGCAACGCGCCCAGCGGAGATCGGGAACTGGCCGACTGGATGAAGGCGCTCGGGGCAGCGCTCGTCATCAACGGCAGCTATTTCTCGCCGCAAGGTACGCCGGACACTCCGATCGTGAGCGCCGGCGTTCGCTCCGGGCCGCAGGATTATCAGGCAAGACACGGCGCTTTTGTCGCTTCGTCCGCCACCGTGACGATCCATGATCTCGGCAAGGAGGACTGGCGGGTCGCTCTAGGCAAGGCCGAGGACGCCATGGTGTCCTATCCGCTCCTGGTTGCGGAAGACCGCTCGAATCATGTGACTGCGGATCCGCACTGGCTCGCCAACCGCAGCTTCGTCGCCGTGGATGATCGCGGCATGATCGTGGTGGGGACCACCAAGGAAGCTTTTTTCTCCCTCGACCGGTTCGCGACTTTTCTGCGCGATGCGCCGCTCGGATTGAAAACGGCGCTGAACCTCGATGGCGGACCGGTCGCCTGCCAGGGCATCGCGCTCAATGACTTTCGCAGAGCATTTTGCGGCAGTTGGGAACTCACCGCCGGCGACGGCCGCCTGAAGCTGTTGCAACCGGCCTTCGTAAAAGGTCGGTGGGCGATGCCGATCGTGCTCGCAGTGCTGCCGAAATGATCATGCCCGCAAGGAGATGTTCATGCGCGTCCTGCTGATCAATCCGCCGCATCCCTCGATCGGCAGCCGGATTCCGCGAGAGCAATTGCCGCCGCTCGGCTTGCTGTCGGTCGGCGGTCCGCTCATTGACGACGGACATCACGTAGAACTGCTCGACGCCGAGTTTGGTCCGATGCCGCTGGCCGAAATCGTGGCGCGCGCCCTGGCGTATCGCCCCGACGCGGTTTTGCTGGGACATTCTGGATCGACCTCCGGCCATCCGATCGTCGCGGCGCTGACGCGCGCGCTTCGCGCCGCAATGCCTGAAGTGTGGATCATCTATGGCGGCGTATTCCCGACCTATCATTGGCGCGAGGTCCTCGTCGAGGAACCGCAGATCGATTTCATCGTGCGCGGGGAAGGCGAGGAGACCACGCCACGACTGCTTCGCATGCTTGAAGCCGGCGGCAAACTCCTCACCGTCGGCGGCATCGCGTTTCGCAACGACCGTGGCGTCGTGATCGGGACCAAGCCGGCGCCCGTCATCACCGACCTTGATGCCTGCCGCGTCGGCTGGGAGTTGATCGATCATCGCCGCTACAGCTACTGGGGCGGCAAGCGCGCGGTGGTGGTTCAGTTCTCCCGCGGCTGTCCGCATCTCTGCAACTATTGTGGCCAGCGCGGTTTCTGGACCCGATTCCGCCATCGCGATCCGAAAAAATTTGCCGCCGAAATCGCCCGGCTTCATCGCCAGCATGGTGTCGAGGTCATCAATTTCGCCGACGAAAATCCCTCCGCTTCGCGCAAGGCCAGGCGGGCGTTTCTGGAAGCGCTGATTGCCGAGAGCGTCACGCTGACTCTGGTCGGATCGACCCGCGCCGACGATATCGTCCGCGATGCCGACATCCTGCATCTCTACAAAAAAGCTGGTTTCGAGCGGTTCCTGATGGGCATGGAGACCACCGACGAGGCGACCCTGCGGCTGATTCGCAAGGGCGGAGCAAAATCCAAGGATCGCGAAGCCATCCGCCTCTTGCGGCAACATGATATTCTTTCCATGGCGACCTGGGTTGTCGGCTTTGAAGAGGAAACCGAACGCGACCTCCTGCGCGGCTTTCGCCAGCTCGTGTCCTACGATCCCGATCAGATCCAGGCGCTCTATGTTACCCCCCACCGCTGGACTCCCTACTTTCGTATCGCCGCCGACCGACGTGTCGTGCAGACCGACCAGAGACGATGGGACTACAAGCATCAGGTTCTGGCCACGCGGCACATGGCACCCTGGCGCCTGATCGCCTGGGTCAAGATCGTCGAAGTTCTTGTGCAGATGCGTCCGCGCGCACTGTGGCGTCTTGTCGCCCATCGGGATCCTAAAATTCGCCATGCCATCCGCTGGTACTACCGCATGGGCCGGCGCGTGTGGTTCCACGAAATTTGGAACTTCTTGTTTCGTGATGGCCGCGAGCGGAATGGCCCGACTCTGGCTCGGTTCTGGGGCGCCCCGCAGGACGCCGAGGAAGAATCAATGATGGCCAAGACCCGGGAGCGTTCGATCGGTGATCCGAACGTGATCGTGCGCATCTCGGCGTGAGAGATGTACTGGCGCTTGGCGGTGTGTGACAGTGGTTCTGGAGGAGCCGCCGCAATGTCGTTTGATGTTCGCCGCTACAAGCCGGGCGATCTTACCGGTTTGATCGCACTGTTTCGCGACACCGTGCGCAACATCAATGCCCGTGACTATTCCGATCAGCAAGTGCTGGCCTGGGCGCCCGACGTCATCGATGCGCAGCAATGGACGCGGCGATTCGAAAACAAGGCGGTCCGCGTCGCCGAACTCGAGGGTGCCCCGGTCGGCTTCGTCGAGTTGGCGCGCGATGGTCAGATCGACATGCTTTATGTCCACGTCAACCACCAGGGCGAGGGCATCGCGACCGCGCTGCTGCGATCGGCCGAAGCCTGGGCGCGAACGCGTGGTCTCGCGCGGCTGTTTACCGAGGCTACCATTACCGCGCGTCCGTTTTTCGAGCGGCGGGGCTTCCATGTTATTGCACCGCAACGGGTGATCCGGCGGGCGTTGGAATTCATCAATTTCCGCATGGATAAGCTGCTGGGCTGAACAAGGCCGGTTCTGCGGCAGCGCACCATGAACCTTGCTCGGTGAAATTCGCCAGAAAGGCTCACGGTCTCGGCTCGCCCGAGGGGGCAGCGCTTGCCCTCCGATACCGTCGATTGTAACAAACCAAAGCTGGAGCACGTTTTTGGGGCCGATTCCGCACGTCCACTTTCTGCCTCACATGCGCTAGGATGTGGGTGGCGAGGGTTTGCGAACGTCGGATTTGGAATTCAGCTATCGGATCATCGGAGAGGGCGACGACCCATGAGTTACGTCAAAAGCGTGCTGCAAAAAGATGAACAGATCAGATACGTCACCAATATCTCCTGGATCATCTACCTTCCCGGCATCGGGCTGCTGATCGTGGCGGCGGCGAGTTTTTGGCTTGGAACGCGAGAGCCGAGCGCCTACGGCCTCTGGGCAGGGATCGCCGCCGTTATCGCGGCTGTTGGGCTGGTCCTGATGTTTATGGCCTGGTTCAAGCGCTATACCACCGAGATCGCTGTGACCAACCTGCGCATCATTTACAAGCGCGGGTTCGTCAGTCGCCGTACCATCGAAATGCAGATGGACAAGGTCGAGAGCGTGGACGTTGACCAGTCGGTCTGGGGGCGGATCTTCGGCTACGGCGACATCACCATCCGCGGCGTCGGCGTCGGCATCGAGCCGTTGAAAAATATCGACGCTCCTATCGAATTTCGCAACCACGTGACCGGCGAACGATAGGACTCAAAAGTGGAGTTCCGCGCATGAAGGACCGCATCGGTTTTATCGGTGTCGGCCTCATGGGCCACGGCATCGCGCGCAACCTGCTGCTGAAGGGCTACGCGCTGAGTGTTCTCGGCCACCGCAACCGCGGTCCGCTGGACAGTCTTATCGCGCTTGGTGCCAAGGAAGCGAAGACGGCGGCGGATCTCGTGGCTGCCTCCGATATCGTGTTTCTCTGCGTCACCGGCTCCTCCGAAGTCGACGCGCTGGTGCACGGTCCGAGTGGCCTCAAGGCCGGCGCCCGGCAGGGAATGGTAATCGTTGACTGTTCGACCTCAGATCCGAATTCAACCCTGGCGCTGGCGGCCGAACTGAAACCGATCGGTGTCGCCGTGTGCGATGCCCCGCTCGGCGGCACGCCCGCCAATGCCGAGGAGGGCACGCTATCGGTGATGGTTGGCTGCGACGCCGAACTGTGGCCCCGGATCGAACCGGTGCTGGCGGCCTTTACGGTCAAGGCCACGCGGCTCGGTCCGACCGGCGATGGCCACAAGATGAAACTGATCATGAATTTTCTCGGCATGGGCTATGCGTCGATTTTCGCCGAGGCCCTGGCGCTCGGCCAAAAGGTGGGACTCAGTCCGTGGACGCTGGACAGCGTGCTGCGTGGCGGCCGGATGGATTGCGGCTTCTATCAAACGTTTTTTCGCTGGGTGCTGGAGGGCGATCGCGAGGCGCATAAATTCACCCTCCGCAACGCCCACAAGGACATGAAATATCTAGCGTCGATGGCTGAGACCGCGGGCATCGCCAATCCGGTCGGATCGGCGGTCAAAAATTACTTTGCGCTCGCGGAGGCTTCCGGACTTGGCGAAGACTTCGTGCCGATGCTGGCCGACTTCGTCGCTCAGATGAACGGCGTCGTCTTGGCAAAGCCCAGGAAGCTGGTGGCCGAATAAGCTCAGATCATCAATCCGACGGGATGTTCGATGTAATCGCGGAACGCCGCCAGCAGCTCGGCACCCAGCGCCCCGTCGACGACGCGGTGATCGCACGACAGCGTCACGCTCATCTGGCTTGCGAAGGCGATGCCGTCCTTGGTCTCAATCGGCCGCCGCTGTCCCGCCCCGACTGCGAGGATCGTCGCCTGCGGCGGATTGATGATGGCCGCAAATTCGCGCACGCCGTACATGCCGAGATTGGAGACGGCGGTCGAACCGCCCTGGAATTCCTGTGGCTTCAAGCGCCGGGCCCGCGCGCGCTCGGCGAGGTCGCGCATTTCGGTTGAAATTGCGATCACCGACTTGGCTTCGGCTTCCCGCACGACCGGTGTAATCAGGCCGCCTTCGATGGCGACCGCAACGCCGACATCCGAATGGCGGAAGCGCAGAATGCGATCTTCGGCCCAGACCGCGTTGGCGGCCGGAACGCGCTGCAGCGCCAAGGCAAGAGCCTTGATGACAAAGTCGTTGATCGACAGTTTGAACGTCGGATTCCCGTCCGCGCTCTTGGGCGCGACTGCATTCAGTTCTTCCCGCACCTGACCGAGACGTTCAATGGTGACATCGGCGGTGAGATAAAAATGCGGGATCGTCTGCTTCGCTTCGATCAGGCGCACGGCGATGGTGCGGCGCATGGAATCGAGCGGGATTTCCTCGTAGCTTCCGGGGGCGTAGTTGGCTTTGACCCGGTCGGCCGACGCTCCGGGTGCCAACGCCGTTCGCGCGGGTGCGGCCGTTCTGCCGGCCCCGCCCGCGACGGCGGTTTCGATGTCCGATGCCACGATCCGCCCATGCGGGCCGGACGCTGTGACGCGATTGAGATCAATTCCGGCTTCACTCGCCAGCCGCCGTGCCAACGGCGTGACGATGGTGCCGCCGGCAAGCCTGGCCGTGCCATAGTTCTGCTCCGGCGTTCGCACCTCGCGGAACGGTTCGAGCGCGACGGGCCGGCGCGGTGCCGGTGTCGCGACAATGCTGCTGGCGGCCGGCGCCCGCTGTGCCGGGGCTTTCGGCGGCGGCGCGGAAGCCGTCATGGCCGCCGTCGCCGCGGCCTTCGGGCTTACGCCCGCGCCGGCATCCGCGATGGTCGCGACCACGGCGCCGACCGGAGCGACTTCGCCGGCCGGCACGCGGATCTCCGCCAGAACGCCGGCCGAGGTCGACGGCACTTCCATCGATACTTTGTCGGTCTCGATTTCGAACAGATTGTCGCCCGGCTTGATCGCGTCGCCGACCGCCTTGAACCACACCGTGATCTTGCCTTCGGCGACGGTTTCACCGAGCTGCGGCATCAGAATGTCCATGACGTCACCAGCTCACGGACACGTACTGCGTTTCCAGGAATTCCATCAGCCCTTCGTGCGCGCCTTCGCGGCCGAGCCCGCTCTGCTTCACGCCGCCGAACGGCGCCGCCGGGTCGGAAACAAGCCCGCGGTTGAGGCCGATCATGCCGAAGTCGAGGCGTTCGGACACCCGCATGCCGCGGCCCAGGTCGCCGGTGTAAAGATAAGCCACTAGGCCATACTCGGTGTCATTGGCGCGCTTGACCACTTCGTCTTCCGACTTAAAGGTCTGGATCGATGCCACCGGTCCGAAGATCTCTTCGTTCAGCATCATTGCGTTGTCGGGCACCTGGTCGAGCACGGTCGCCGGATAAAAATAGCCTTTGCCGTCGGGAGCCTTGCCGCCGGTGAGCACCTTCGCGCCCTTCTTCACCGCGTCCTCGACGAGTTCCTTCACCTTGTCGCGGCCTTCTGCATTGACGAGAGGCCCAAGCGCAACGCCGTCCTCGAGCCCGTTGCCCATCTTGAGCGACGCCATCCGCTCCGTGAGTTTGCTGGTGAAGGTGTCGTGGATCTTTTCGTGCACGTAGAACCGATTGGCGGCGGTACACGCCTCGCCCATGTTGCGCATCTTGGCGATCATCGCGCCCTCGATTGCGGCATCGATGTCGGCGTCTTCAAAGACGATGAACGGCGCATTGCCGCCGAGTTCCATCGCCGGCTTGACGATCGTGTCCGCCGCTTCATGCAGCAGCTTGCGACCTACCTCGGTCGAGCCGGTGAACGAGACCACGCGCACCCGCGGATCGTGCAGCATGGCGCTGACGACGGCGCCGGAGCGGCGCGAGGGGATGACGTTGACGACGCCTGCCGGCACCCCGGCTTCCTCCAACAGCGGCATCAGCGCCAACATTGTCAGCGGCGTCTCCGAGGCCGGCTTGAGCACGACCGGGCACCCAGCGGCGAGCGCCGGCCCGATCTTGCGCGTCGCCATGGCCGCGGGAAAATTCCATGGCGTTACCAGCACTGCGATGCCGGCGGGTTTGTGGTGGACGAAGATGCGCGCGCCGGACGACGGCGCCCGGGAGACCTCGCCGATATTGCGCACCGCTTCTTCGGCGTACCAGCGGAAGAATTCGGCGGAGTAGAGGACTTCGCCTTTCGAGTCGCTGAGCGCTTTTCCATTCTCGATGGTGATGAGCTTGGCGAGGCGCTCGGCATCGCGCACGATCAGTTCGAAGGCTTTGCGCAGAATTTCCGCGCGGTCGCGCGGCTTTCGCGCGGCCCAACCCTCGAATGCGTCTGCTGCCGCATCGACCGCGGCCTTGGCGTCCTCGACGCTGGCGCTCGCAACCGAGGTAATGGTGGCTTCGGTCGCGGGATCGATCACGTCGAAGCGCTGATTGTCGGAGGCCTTGCGCCATTTCCCGCCGATCCAGAGGTCGGTCGGCACGTGGGCGAGAAGATTGTCGTACATGACGCACCTATGCTGAAAGAGAGCGGCGGACCGTTTCGGTGATGCGATCGACCGTCGGCAGCACCATGTCTTCCATCACGTCGGCCGCCGGCAATGGGATATGTGGCGTCGTAATGCGAACCGGCGGTCCGTCGAGATCATAGAATGCCTCGTCGGCCACGATCGAGACAATTTCGGCGCCCCATCCACACAGGCGCGGGTTCTCTTCAACCGTGAACACCCGGTGGGTGCGCCCGACCGAACCGAGAATGGTCTGGGTATCGAGCGGGACCAGCGAGCGCACATCGACAACCTCGCAGTCGATCCCATATTCCGATTTGAGCCGATCGGCGGCGGCGATCGCACGCGGGACCATCAGCGCAAGGGCGAGAATGGTCGCATCCTTGCCGGGACGCACGATCTTTGCGGTGCCGAGCGAATCCACGATCTCGCCGTCCGGAACCTCGCCTTTGACAGCATAAAGCGACTTGTGTTCGAAAAAGATGACGGGATCCGGATCGCGGACGGCGGCCGCCAGCAGGCCGATGACATCGCGCGGCGTCGACGGCGCAACGACTTTGAGACCGGGGATCATCATCGCCCAGTTTTCGATGCTCTGGCTGTGCTGCGCTCCGAAACGGGAGCCCGCGCCATTGGCCGTGCGCACCACCAGCGGACACTTGAGCTGGCCATCGCTCATGTAGCGGCTTTTGGGGAATTCATTGGCGATGTAATCGAAACAGACCGCGAAGAAATCCGAGAACATGATTTCGGCGATCGGCTTCAGCCCGGTCATCGCCGCGCCCATGGCGGCGCCGAGGATGGCTTGTTCGGAAATCGGTGTATCGCGCACGCGCTTTGGTCCGAATTGTTCGAACAGGCCGACGGTCGCCTTGAACACCCCACCGGCCTTTGCGATGTCCTCGCCGAAGAAAATGACATCGGGGTCCCGCGCCATTTCCTGGGCGATACCGCGTGCGACCGCATCGCGATAGGTCAGTTCCGCCATGCCCAGCCTCCATCCGCATAGACATCTTTCCAGAGAATATCGAGCGGCGGAGGCGGAGACGCCTTGCATTTCTCCGTGGCGTCGTCGATCACGCGCTTCACTTCGGTCTCGATCGCCAGGATCGCCGGTTCCTTGACCCCGAACTGCTTCAGTCGTTCGCGATAGAGCTTGATCGGATCATGTTTTTTCCAGCGCTCCAGTTCGCCCTCCGGCCGGTACTTGGCGGGATCGGCGCGCGAGTGACCGCTGTGGCGGTAGGTCATGCATTCGATCAGCGAGGGACCCTGGCCGGCGCGCGCGCGGGCATAGGCGGCCGTGGCGGTGCGATAGACCACGTCGGCGTCATTGCCATCGATGATAATGCGTTCAAGTCCATAGGCCGCGGCCCGGTCGGCGGCCGGATGCTCGACTGCGGTCACGTCGCCGATCGGGGTATATTCCATATAAAGGTTGTTTTCGCACACGAAGATTACCGGCAGCTTCCAGATCGCCGCGAAGTTCAGGGCCTCGTGGAATGCTCCGATATTGGTAGTGCCGTCGCCGAAGAAGCACACCGACACATCGCTGTCGCCCTTGTACTGGGCTCGAAGCGCCGCCCCACAGGCGATCGGCAGGTGGGCGCCGACGATGGCATAGGATCCCATCACCCCATGCTCGACCGAGGTCAGGTGCATCGACCCGCCCTTGCCGCGCATCAGCCCGTTTGAGCGCTGCATCAGTTCGCCGAGGACCTTCTCCACGGCGACGCCGCGGGCCAGCGTGTGGGCATGGCCGCGGTAGGTGCAGAAGCTCAGATCGCCCGGCTTCATCGCGACCGCAAAGCCCGCGGCGATGCCTTCCTGGCCGAGCGACAAATGACTGGTGCCCTTGACCAGGTTTTGCAGGAACAGGTCGAAGGCGCGTTGTTCGGCCTCGCGCAGCGTGACTTGCACCTGATAAAGGCGAAGCCGCAGATCCTCGCCGATATCGTCGTTGACACCGTCGCGTCGTGCAGGCGTTGCCGGCGCGCGGCTAGGTTTCCTCGCCATTATGAACCCCGAAGCATGGTGGACCAGGAGGGTGGGATCAGAGATCGTCCGTTGAGGTGGGTATCGGGCGCGACCGGCGTTTTTGTCAACCGAATATGGCCCTCTTGGCACCCCGCATCGTGGTGACGATAGCAACCGGGACGCCTAACCGCCACTCCTGATCCGCTCGCGGTGCAGCAGATAGAGCCCCGAGCCGACCACAATCCCGGCCCCGGCCAGGGTCCAATGGTTAGGGACGTCGTCAAAGACGAGGTAACCGAGCGTCCCCGCCCACAGCAGCTGGGTGTACATGAACGGCGAGAGCACCGACGCCGGCGTGAAGCGGTGCGCGACGATCAGAAGATAATGACCGATGGCGCCAAAGGCGCCAACCGCCGCCATCAGGCCGATGTCGATGGCGTCTTTGGGCGGGGTCCACACCCAGGGGAGCATCGGCGTGGTGGCGACAAAGCCGACGAAATTCGAATAGAAAAGCGTGGTTTCGCTTGAATCCGTGCGCGCCAGCAGCCGGGTGGTGACGTTGTAGAACGCCAGCGTGAACGCTGCGGCCAGCGAAAACAGGGCTGCCGGGTGCACCGAACCGAAGCCCGGTCGGGCGACCACCAGCACACCAAGAAAGCCGACGCCGATCGCGGCCCAACGTCGCACACCGACCCATTCGTCCAGGATCGGCCCCGCCAGCACGGCAACCAGAAACGGCGTGGAGAAGGTGATCGCGAGCGCCTGGTCGAGCTGCAGATACCGGAGCGCAAGGAAATTGAGAAAGCTCGACAGCAGCAGCGCGAGCGAGCGCCCGATTTGCAGCGCCGGTCGCTTGGTTCGAACGAGACCGGGATGGCTCAAGGGGTTCGACAATATGAACGCGAGCACGAAAGCTCCCGCGTAGCGCGCCCACACCACCTGGACCACGCTCATGTCCCGGCCGAGGAATTTTGCCGATGAGTCCAGGCACGCGAAGCACGCCACCGCCCCGCACATCAGCGCGATCCCGGTGAGCCGCTGACGGCGCTCGCTATGGGGTTCGATCAACGATGGGCCCGCCTGCAACAGAGTCCAGTGCCGCGATCAAATTGATCGGATCGGCTGACGTGCAGGCTATCCAAGCCGTACGGCGCTGACGAGCGCCGTACCCGCGCGGGAGACCTGCGGCGACGTTGCATCACGGCTCACGCCTGATCGCACTCTCATGCCAGCGGCGCAGCAGCTGATCCGTGAGATAAGACAGCGCGAAATAAATGACGATGCCGGTGACCGACAGCAGCAGCAGGGCCGCGAACATCCGGGGAATATTGAGGCGGTAGCCGGATTCCGCGATGCGATAGGCGAGACCGGAACCCGCCCCGGCGGAGCCGGCGGCGATCTCAGCCACGACCGCGCCGATGAGCGCCAGGCCGCCGGCGATCTTGATCCCGCCGAGCACGTAGGGCAGCGCCGATGGCAGCTTGAGCCGCAGCAATATCTGCGCGCGCGATGCGCCGTAGAGTTTGAACAGGTCGGAAAGATTATGGTCGACCGAATTGAGGCCGAGCGTCGTATTTGCGAGCACGGGAAAAAACGCGACGATCCAGGCGCAGGCGAGAACCGCCGCCGGCTGCGGCAGGTAGATCAAGAGCAGCGGCGCGACCGCGACAATCGGGGTCACCTGGAGGATCACGGCGTAGGGATAGAGCGAGTATTCGAGAATGCGCGACTGATTGAACAGGACCGCGAGACCGACACCGCCGACGAGCGCCAGAAGAAGACCTTCAAAGGTGGTCGCGAGTGTCACCAGCAGCGAACTCCACAACAGGGCTCGGTCGGTCACGAGCGTCTGCAGCACCAGCCCCGGTCCGGGCAGCAGGTAGGGCGGAATATCCTTGATCCGGACCATCAGGTCCCAGATCACGACGCCGAGTGCGAGCGTCGCCAGTGGCAGGATCAGTCGCAGCAGGCGATCGCGGCCGCCGTGGTCGTGTTTGTCGGCCAGCATCATCGCCCGCCTCCGCTGGCCGTCGCGCGAACCAGCGCTTCCGACGTCACCCGGCAATAGCCGGCATAGTCCGCCGAGGTGCGAAAGTCTTCGCCGCGCGGGTAGGGCGCGTCGACCACGATCTCCTCAAAAACACGACCGGGCCGTGACGTCATCACCACGATACGATTGGAGAGATAGACCGACTCGAACACCGAATGGGTCACGAATACGATGGTGCTCTTGAGCTTGAGCCAGAGACTCAAAAGGTCGTTGTTCAGTTTGAAGCGGGTGATTTCATCGAGCGCCGCAAACGGCTCGTCCATCAGCAGCAGCGTTGGCGCGGTGACGAGCGCGCGCGCGATCGATACGCGCATCTTCATCCCGCCGGACAGTTCGCGCGGATAGGCGCCGGCAAACGCCGTCAGCCCCACCTGGTCGAGCGCCTCAAGCACGCGTGCGGTGTGCGCGGCGGCATCGGCGTTATGGAGCTTGAGCGGCAGCGCCACATTGGCTGCAACGTCCGCCCAAGGCATCAGCGTCGGCTCCTGAAAGACAAAGCCGACCTCGTGCGAACGCCGGTGATTCTGGTCGGCGCGTTCGCCGCTCCAGATGATGGTGCCCGCTGTCGGCTCGGCGAGCCCCGCGATCAACCGCAAGGCGGTCGACTTCCCGCAGCCGGAAGGCCCGAGCAGCGACAGGAATTCCCCCTGCTTGACGTCGAGGTCGAAGTGACTGAGCGCGACGGTTCGGTTCGCAAACGTCCGCGCGATATCGCGGAGGGCAACGATGGGGCGGTCGCGCTGGAACAACGTGGCTTGATCGGTCATGGTCGGAAGATTGAGTGTCAGCAATGACCGGCGGAATGCCTGTCGGCGGCGGAGGATGTCATTTTTTCGGCCGCAGGTCGCTGCCGACCTGCTTGTTGATGAACCGAAGGGTGTAGGATTTGCGAAAATCGAGCGTGGATTTGACCACGCCTGCATGCACCATCTTGTCGAAGAAGTTCGCGATCCGGGCGTCGGTCATGGCGCCGATGCCGAGCGTCAGTGCATCGCCGGAATCGACGATACCGTACTGCCGCATGCTGGCGACCGAATAATTCAGCAGGTCGTCGGTCATTTCCGGATTCTGCTTTTTGATCAGGTCATTTCCCGGTCGATTGTCGCCATAAAGATAATGATACCAACCGATGATCGACGCATCGACAAAGCGTTGCACCATCTCGGGCTTGCGATCCACGAGATCACGGCGCGTCTCGATCAGTGTGGAATAAGAGTTGAACCCGTAGTCGGCGAGCAGAAAAACCTTCGGTTTGGCCGCGATCTGCTTTTCGATCGCGTAAGGCTCCGAGGTCACGTAGCCCTGCATCGCGCTTTTGACGTCGGCGAGAAAGGGCTGCGGGTTGAAGGTGTAGGGCTTGACCTGACGTTCACGGAAGCCGTATTCGGTTTTGAGCCATTGGAAATAAGTCGGCATGCCTTCTTTGGACACGAACAGGGTGACCTGTTTGAGGTCGCTGAATGTCTCGATGCCTGCGCCGGGATGAGCGATCAGCACCTGCGGATCCTTCTGGAACATCGCTGCGACCACCAGAGTCGGAACGTTTTGCTCGACGGCATCGAAGGATTGCAGCGTGTTCGCGCTCATGAAGAAATCGATTTTTCCGACCGGCAGCAGAATCCGGTTGTTCACCTGCGGGCCGCCCGGCACGATGGTGACGTCAAGACCGTATTGTCGGTAGGTGCCGTCGGCGAGCGCCTGGTAGAAGCCGCCATGTTCGGCTTCGGCAACCCAATTGGTGCCGAACGAGACCTTGTCGAGTTTCTGCGGGGCCGGCGCGCCCTTGCCGGAATCCTGGGCGCTCGTCTGTCCGGCCGCCAGGCTCATCATCAGGCCAAGCCAAAGTGCGCGGGCCAAACGAGCGGTCGGCATTGGTGCACCCCCTTGCTGATCGCCCGACAATAGGCGAGCAAGGTGGAATTGGCGAGGTAACAGATCGATGCAGCCCAAACTTGACTGGACCGAGATGGCTTGGACGGATTTTTCCGGCTCCGACGCCGGGAATTGGATTGCGGTACTGCCGGTGGCCGCGGTCGAGCAGCACGGACCGCACCTGCCGCTCGGCGTCGATGCCTTCATCGCAGAGGCCTATCTGGCCCGCGTCCGCGCATTGCTGCCGCCCGCGCTTCCCGTCACTTTTCTCCCGCTGCAGTCGATCGGTCAGTCGGACGAGCACCTCGCTTTTCCCGGCACCCTCAGTCTCTCGGCCCCAACGGTCATTCGCCTGTGGACCGAGATCGGCGAGAGTCTGCATCGCGCCGGACTGCGGAAGCTGGTCTTGATGACGAGCCATGGCGGCAACGTGGCGGCGATGGACATCGTTGCCCGCGATCTGCGTGTGCGATTGGCGATGCTGGTCGTCACCTGCGGCTGGCACCGCTTCGGCTATCCCGATGGTCTGTTCTCGCCGCAAGAACGCCGCCACGGCATCCACGGCGGCGACATCGAGACCTCGATCATGCTGGCGGCGAAACCCGATGCGTTGCGTATGGACAAGGCATCGGACGGCCTCCCCACCACCGTGGCCATGGCCGCCGAGTTCACATGGCTCAACGCCCTTCGCCCCGCGGGCTTCGGCTGGATGACGCAGGATTTGCATCCGTCCGGCGCGGTGGGGCAGCCGCTGCAGGCTTCGGCGCAAAAAGGCGAGGCGGCGCTCAATCACGGCGCCAGGGCCTTTGTCGAATTGCTGCAGGAGGTCGATCGCTTTGATCTCGCCAGGCTCAATGACGGTCCGCTCGGCTGATCCGCAGGCCGCGCCGTGGCTATTGTTCAAATCGTTCGATGAACCATTTCAGGATTTTGATCCAGATCTCGTCCTTGCCGACGGCGTCCTCGATCCCATGCTCGAGGTTCGGATTGTCGTTGACCTCCATGACAACAATGCCAATGTCGGTCTGTTTGAGATCGACGCCGTAAAAGCCCTCGCCGATAGGTTTGGCGGCGCGGACGGCCAGCTCGACGATCTCGCGCGGCGCCTGATCCAGGTCGAAGGTCTTGAATCCGCCCTCGCGCGCCGATCCGTCGGCGCGGTGCTTGACGATCTGCCAGTGGCCCCGCGCCATGCGATACTGGCACACGAACAGAGGTTCGCCCGACAGCACGCCGACACGCCAGTCGAATTCCGTGGGCAGGAATTTCTGCGCTAGCAACAAATCCGTCTCCTCGAACAGCTCGTCCGCAATGCGCTTGAATTCTTCCGACGTGGAAACCTTGTGCACGCCGCGGGAGAATGATCCGTCCGGGATCTTCACCACCAGCGGCAACCCAAGTTCGTCCATCGCTCGCGGCAGGTCGGCCTCGTCTGCCAGCATTACCGTCGGCGGCGTCGGCACCTGGTTCTGGCCGAGCAGCTCCATCAGGAACACTTTATTGGTGCAGCGGATCATCGAGATCGGGTCGTCGATGACCGGCATTCCCTCCTGCCAGGCCCGGCGCGCAAACCGATAGGTGTGATTGTCGATCGACGTGGTCTCGCGGATGAACAGGCCGTCGTACTCGGCCAGTTCCGCAAGTTGGCGTTTGGTGATCGGCTCGACGTCGACCGACATTTTTTCCGCGATGCGGGCGAAATACTTGATCGAGGCCTGCGAGGACGGCGCCATCTTCTCGTTCGGATCGCACAGCACCGCGAGGTCGTATTTGGACACCGAACGGGCCTTGGGATCGCGCCATTCGCGTTTGGTGTGCTGGTGCAGGGCTTCGCGAAAGAAGATGGCTTCGCCGTTCGCCAACCTGGTCAGGATTCTCGGGCGGATGCGATCGATGCTGAACCACTCCGCGCTGGTATCGACCTGCACTTCCAGGGCGGGGCACCGGAACCAGTCAAACAGCAGCCGGCCAAACGGTTCAAACCGCGGATCGCGCGCGATGCCGAAACAAACCAGCAGCCGGAACTCGCCCTCGGGTTCGAAGCCGGCGCGGCGGGCGCAGCGATTGAGTTCGTCTTCGAGTTCCGGCAGCGCGTGTTCGTAGAGTTTGGCCTCGCGAAGTTCCAACATCGTTTCGACTGTCGGAACCACGCGGTGTCCGCGGGCTTCGGCCAGCAGCGAGGCATAGTATCCGTTCGATTGGTAGGCATAGGAGCGGGAAAGATTGACGAGTTTCGGCCGCGCCACGTCGAACAGGCGCGGACGGGCGAGATATTCGCTCGTCGTGATGACCTTGTGCGGGGTCTCGGCGTTGGGAAAATCCTTCGGCTGGTCGACCAGAATGACCCAGCCGGTCATGACGGCCCTCCCTTTCGGATGAGAACCGCAGCGCTCAAGTGAGTGGGGCCGTTTCGGGTCATGCGCGCAAACGCGGGCCAGGGCACCGCATAGGTCTCGGGGGCAAGGGCAACGCCCCGATCGTCTCTGCTTGCCGCCGGATCGTGTACGAGGACGTAGCGTCCTTCGTGTCCGAAAGCAAACACCCAGTGCGGCAATCCGGTCGGCATCATCTGATGGCCGGACACCAGCACGATCGCGGCGGCGCCGCTGTCGAAGGCGGTCATGAGGGTGGCAACCAGCGCCGCCTCGCGCGATGAGGTCAGTTGGGTTGCGATTCCCAGCGCTTCGGCCTCGCGGCGGAAGTCTTCCTGCGTGACCTGCATCACGCGGCGTTTGTCGGCGGATTGGGCGGTCTCGAGGAAATACGGTCCGCGGCGGCTGACATGGACTTCAGGGCGCAGACCGTGCCGTTTCAAGGTGACGGCGACCCCGTAGGGTTCGCAACCTCCGGGGCCGGACGACATGAAGATCGTGGTGGCCTCACGCCACAGCCGGAATTCGCAAGCGGGCGAGGGGCGAAACGATCGATCCGCCCACGCCAGCGCCATCATCATGCACGCCGGTCCGCAGGTGAACTCGGTCGATTGGTGGAAATAACGCGGCGCATTCTTCAGGCCGGCCACGTTCGGCTTCAGCTGCTTCTCGAAGCGAAGCGCATGGCCCCTGTCTTCGTAATATTGATCGCGGCGACCGAACTCCCGGTATCCGGCCTTGCGATAGCGCGCGATGGCGCGATGATTTTTCTCGTGTACCTCAAGCCGCAAATACAGGCAGTCGCGGGCAAGTGCGGCTTCCTCTGCTGACGACAGCAGCAACGGGCCGATGCCGTGGCCGGAACGGTGCGGCGCCACCGCGATCGAGTAGAGGCGAGCAATCGCGCTGTTCGGACGAAACAGAACCACCGCGGAACCGGCGATGCGACCTTCGCATTCGGCAACGATCACCATCGCCGATGGCGCGCTCAGAAAATGCCGCAGGCTTCGGCGCGACATGCGATCGGTCGCGAATACCTTGGTTTCGAGCTCGAGCAGCGCGTCGAGGTCAGCCACCGCGCCGGTGCGGACGTGAATTTCGGGATTAGTTCGTTCCAGGAGCGCCGCACGCATCTCAGTCAATATCTATCCGGAGGGAGAGCCGCGCAAGGCCGGGCCGGCGCTCAAGCCGTAGGCCCTCTGCGCGCGCCGATGCAGCGAGAAACGGAGCATTGCCAATACCTTGCTGGACTTTTGCTAGACGTTACACTATAACAAATCGGCACAACCATTGCTGGATGGTTTGACGAACCCAGCATTCCAGCCGAGCTTTCATGACCCACCATCACCACCCAGGTCACGCGCACCCCTCGCCTGCGGTCTCGTCGTCGCTATTGCGGCTTTCCGCCGTCGAGCGCCTGGCGGCGAGCGCGGCGATTTCCGCGCTGCTGTGGCTGGCGGTGTTGTGGGCGCTGAATTGAACCGAGAAAGCCGATGACGGCGCTCGTAAAATTTCGCAATGTCACGCTCGGTTACGAACGACATCCGGCCGTGCACCATCTCGACGGAGCGGTCGAAAAGGGAACCCTGCTGGCGGTCGTCGGGCCCAATGGTGCCGGCAAGTCGACGCTGTTCAAGGGCCTCGTCGGGCTTTTGAAGCCGCTCGCCGGCCAGATCGAACGCGGAGTGCTGCGCACCCGCGACATCGCCTACCTCCCGCAGATCGCCGACATCGATCGCTCCTTTCCGATCAACGTCTATGACATCGTTGCCATGGGTCTATGGCGGAATGCCGGCCTTTTTGGCGGGATCGGCGACAAGGACCGCGAGAAGATCCATGACGCCGTCGCAGCGGTCGGATTGACCGGTTTCGAACGGCGTTCGATTGCCACCCTGTCGGGCGGTCAGATGCAACGCGTGCTGTTCGCGCGTCTGCTGTTGCAGGATGCCAACCTGATCGTGCTGGACGAGCCGTTCACCGCGATCGATGCCAAGACCACGGACGATCTGCTCGCGATCGTCCATCGCTGGCATGGCGAGAAGCGGACCGTGCTGGCAGCGTTGCATGATCTCGATCTGGTGAGGACGAACTTTCCGGACGTCTTGCTGCTGGCGCGCGAGCCGGTCGCTTGGGGGCCGTCGAACACGGTGCTCACAGCCGAGAACCTGCTGAAGGCGCGCCAGATGTGCGAGGCGTTTGACGACCAGGCAGCGGCTTGTGTCGACGCCGCTTGATCGGCATCTGATGTCATTGATTGTTCTCCGCCATCGACCACGACGACCGAAGAGTTGGCGATGCTGATTTACAAAGCGCTGATCGCGCCATTTTTTGAGTTTGAATTCATGCGCCGCGCCCTGGTCGGGGCATGCGCGCTGGCGCTTGGCGCGGGGCCGGTCGGTGTTCTTCTGATGTTGCGGCGCATGAGCTTGATGGGCGATGCGATGGCGCATGCGATTCTGCCCGGTGCCGCGATCGGGTTCCTGCTCGCGGGGTTTAATCTGTTCGCGCTGACCGTGGGTGGCCTCGCTGCCGGTCTCGTGGTCGCGCTGCTGGCGGGGTTTGTCGCCCGCACCACGGAACTCAAGGAAGACGCTGCGTTGGCGGCATTCTTTCTCGTATCGCTTGCCATTGGCGTCACCATCGTCTCGCTGCGGGGCAGCAACATCGATTTGCTTCATTTTCTGTTCGGGAGCGTCCTGGCGCTCGACAACCAGACGCTCGTTCTGATCGCCTCGATCGCGACCCTTTCGCTCGGCGTGCTGTCGGTGATTTGGCGCCCGCTGGTGCTTGATTGCGTCGACCCCGGTTTTCTTCGTTCCGTCAGCCGCTCGGGTGCCCCGGTTCACACGCTATTTCTTGCGCTCGTGGTGTTGAACCTGGTGGGCGCCTTCCACGCCCTCGGCACCTTGCTCGCCGTCGGCATGATGATGCTGCCCGCGGTTGCCAGCCGTTTCTGGGTGCGCGACATCACACCGATGATCCTCATGGCGATCGGCATTGGGATGCTCTCGGGTTATGCCGGCCTGTTGCTCTCCTTTCACACCGCCGTCCCGGCGGGGCCGGCGATCATTCTCGTGGCTGGCCTTGTTTACGCCGGCTCGGTGATCTTCGGCCGGGTCGGCGGACTAGCGCGACAGCTCTTCCCCGGCCGACACCTCGAGGCCTAGAAGGCGATGGGCGCACGCTACTTGTCGATTGCCTGCGCGGCGCTGCTGATGGCTGGCCCGGCCGTCGCGCAAGACCGCGGCCGGCCGAAAATCAAAGTCGTTGCGACCTTTTCGATTCTCGCCGATATCGCGCGCAATGTCGGTGGCGATCGCATCGAGGTCGCGAGCTTGGTCGGACCGAACGGCGATGTCCACGTCTTTACGCCGACGCCTGCCGACGCCAAGGCCATCGCCGCCGCCGAGATCGTTGTCGAGAACGGTCTTGGCCTGGAGGGCTGGATCGAGCGTCTCGTCAACGCTTCTGGCGCCCGGGCGGCGGTCGTGGTGGCTTCCGCCGGAATCAAGTCGCGCCTGGCGGACGCGGACCACGGTCGCGCCGATCCGGATCCGCATGCCTGGCAGTCGGTCGCCGACGCCCAAATCTACGTCGCCAATATTCGGGACGCCCTGGTGCGCGCGGATCCGGCCGGGAAAGCGTTCTACCAGGCAAGCGCCGCGGCCTATCTCGCCAGGCTCGAGGCCCTGGACCAGGACGCGCACAATGCCCTCGGCAAGATCCCGGCGGACCGGCGCAAGGTTATCACCACCCATAACGCATTCGGCTATTTCGGCGCGGCCTACGGCATCGCGTTCCTGGCCCCGCAAGGCGTGTCGACCGAATCCGAGCCCTCGGCCAGAGACGTCGCAACGATCATCACCTTGATCAAAGTCGAAAAAATCTCGGCGATCTTTCTTGAAAACGTGGCCGACCCGCGCCTGCTCGACCGCATCGCCAAGGAAACCGGCACCAAGATCGGCGGCAGGCTGTATTCCGACGCCCTGACCGATCCCGGCGGTCCCGCCTCGACCTACATCGATCTGATCCGGCACAATGTGCACCAACTGGCGGCCGCACTCGCGGATTGAAGCGATGCCTAGTGCAGGTCGCCGAGGCTCTCGAGCAGGCGCGTCTTGTCGGTCACGTCTTGGTCGAGGCGTCGCGCGAAGGTCGTGGCATCGGCGTAGTAGTCTTCCGGCTGAAAGACGGTCTTGGCGAGCCGCGCATAAGCCTCCCCGAGCGCGGCCGCTTTGCAGGCATCGGCCAGTTTGGCTTTCACGTCCTGCGGCAGACCCTTCGGGGCTGAGAGGCCGCCGAAACTTGAGGGCACGACATCGAAACCCTGCTCCTTGACGGTGGGCACATTCGGCAGCGACGGGTTGCGGCGATCGGCGAACACGCCGAGAATGCGCAGTCCTCCCCCGGCCGCCGAACTCAGCGTAATCGATCCGAAATCGACCTGACCGCCCAGCGTCTGCTGCAACACGTCGGCATCGCCCTTGAACGGAATGGCATTGAACGCGACCTTGGCGGTCTGGCCGAACTCCACCATCGCCAGATGCGGGATCGAGGCGACACCGAGATGTCCGTAGGTGACGCGGCCGGGCTTGGCCTTGGCGGCCTCGACCAGATCGCGGACATCTTTGAACGGCGAATCCGGCCTGACCACGATCACCATCTCGTTGCGGAAGGTCTGGCAGATAGGATCGAACGCCCTGTGGTCGTAGCCCGCCTCCTTGTTGGTGATCGGCAGCACCGTCATCGACACCGCAGCGGTGAACAGCAGCGAATAACCGTCCGGATTGGCGCGTGCGATCGAGAGCGTGCCGATGCCGCCGGTGGCTCCCGCCTTGTTCACGACAATGAAGCGTTGCCCAAGTTGGTTCGACAGCCCATCGGCCAGCGCGCGGCCGAGCACGTCGGTGACGGCGCCCGGCGAGAACGGCACCACGATCTCCACCGGCCGGACCGGATAGGTCTGGGCGCTCGCATCGGCGCCGCCGAACGCGGCCGCCGATGTCAACAAGGCGATAACACCGCCACGAACAGTCATGTCTCCTCCCAAAATCCCATTTTCGTTTTGATAATTGTTGCACAGCCATCAGGCCGTGACCACCGGCCCGCGTTCGGCTAAATTGCCGGGATGGCAGACCACGATCACGACCACGACGGCTCCCACGATCACGGCTCGGAACTGTCCGAAATGCAGCTTCGCGTGCGTGCCTTGGAGACGGTCCTCACCGAAAAGGGCTACGTCGATCCCGCCGCTCTCGATGTCATCATCGAAACCTACGAGACCAAGATCGGCCCCCGCAACGGCGCCCAGGTGGTCGCCAAGGCCTGGACCGATCCCGCCTTCAAGCAGCGGCTGCTGGCCGATGCATCGGCGGCGGTCGGTTCGCTTGGCCATGAAAGTCGGGTGGGCGATCACTTGATCGCGGTCGAGAATACCGAGCAGGTGCACAACATGATCGTCTGTACCCTGTGCTCCTGCTATCCGTGGGAGGTGCTTGGCCTGCCGCCGGTTTGGTACAAATCCGCGCCCTATCGCTCGCGCGCGGTCAAAGATCCGCGGGGCGTACTCGCAGACTTCGGCGTAAGACTTGCGGACGACGTCGAGATCCGGGTCTGGGACTCGACCGCGGAGACCAGATATCTCGTTGTTCCCATGCGGCCCGCAGGCACCGATGGCTGGAGCGAAGAGCGCCTGGCACAGCTTGTGACCCGCGATTCCATGATCGGAACCGCCTTGGCGGCGCGGCCGCGGGATTCCGCGCCATGAACGGCGTTCACGACATGGGTGGCATGGACGGGTTCGGCAAAGTTGAGCCGGAGGCGAACGAGCCGGTGTTCCACGCGCCTTGGGAGGCGCGGGTTCTGGCAATGAATCGCGCGATGGGTGCGACCGGCGCCTGGAACATCGACATGTCGCGGTTTTCGCGCGAAGCGCTTGCGCCCGCGGTCTATCTCGCCAGCTCCTATTATCGGAAATGGTTTCTCGGTCTGGAACAGATGCTGCTCGAGCGCGGGCTGGTCGACGCCGATGAAATCGCCGCCGGGCATGCGTTGCGTTCGGGCAAGCACTTGAAGCGCAAGCTGACGCTGGCCGATATCGGCCGCGTGCTGACGCGCGGCTCGTTCGGCAGACCCGCATCGGCGCCCCCCCGCTTCAACGTCGGCGATCGTGTGCGCGCCAGAAACATCAATCCGCCGACCCACACCCGGCTTCCCCGCTATACCCGCGGCCACGTCGGTCGGGTTGAGCGGGTGCATGGATGCCACGTCTTCCCGGACACCGCCGCGGTCGGGCAAGGGGAGCATCCGCAATGGCTCTATACCGTCTGCTTTGAGGCCCACGAATTGTGGGGCGATGATGCCGATCCAAAGGTCAAGGTTTCGATCGAGGCCTTCGAGCCTTATCTGGAACCGGTTGTGACGTGACGCGGATCGACCCGTCGGCAGCCCGCCGCGCCACCGCGGCGGTTCCGGGCATTCCGAGTCGTGGCTCCGATCCGGTCTTTCGCGAGCCCTGGGAGGCGCAGGCGTTTGCCATGGCGCTCGCCCTGCATGAAGGCGGCATGTTTACCTGGAGCGAATGGGCCGCAGTCCTTGCTGACGAAATCAAGCGCGCCCAGCGGGCCGGCGATCCCGACACCGGCGAGACCTATTACCGGCACTGGGTCGCCGCGCTCGAACGCATTGTGTCTGCGAAGGGCGCGACCGACCCGGCCGCTCTTGCACGCACGCGAGCAGCCTGGGCGCACGCCGCGGGCCGCACGCCCCACGGAACCGCGATCGCGCTGGGACCGGAGGATTTCCAGCCCTAGTAGGCGCGCGCGGTTAAGGCCGAGCGATCCGCGGCATCACATCCGGCGTGGCGATATGTTCCGGGCGTACGCCCATGCCGACGAGCCGCGCCGGGATTCGGCGCAAGTACGGCACATGCTGAAGCAACTTTAACACCAGCGGTGGCTTGAGCGTGTCGGATTTGCCGAGAACGCTGGCGATGACCTGATTCTGGACTAGAATCTGACCACGTTGGGTCAGCCTGGCCGGAAACTGGCGTCGCCGCTGCACCAGACGCAGGCGATCCTCGCCGACCGTTCCGGAGCGCAGTGGCTCCCAGAGGATATTGGCCGTCGCCACCGCATCCTGCACGGCGAGATTGACGCCGACGCCACCGACCGGCGACATCGCGTGCGCGGCGTCGCCAATGCAGAGCAGCCCGGGACGATGCCATTGCCGCAGTCGATCCATGCGAACGGTCAGCAGCTTGACGGCATCCCAATCGGCGAGTTCCTGAATTCGGTCACCAAAGAACGGCATGATCCGAACCACATTGCCCCGAAATTGCTCCAGGCCGCGCTCGCGCACATCGTCGGCCGCCCCTTTCGGAATGACGTAGGCGCATTGCCAATACTCGCCGCGGTTGATCGAGATGAAGATATGTCCGGGCAGGAATACCAGAGCGGTGTCGTTTGGATCCGAAGGATGCCGGTGAATCCGAAACCACAGCACGTCCATGGGTGCGCCAAGCTCATCGATTGTGAGCCGGGCGCGGTCGCGGACCGTGGATTGGCGACCATCGCATCCGATCGTGAGCGGGGAGCGAATTTCCATCGGGCCGTTTGGCGAACGTGCACGAACTCCCGCAATCACGCCGGCCTCCTCGATCAGGTCCACCACTTCGGCCTTCATTTCCAGACGAAAGTTCGGATACCGGCGCGCGTGGTCGGCAAGAAAATTGAGGAAGTCCCATTGCGGCATCAGTGCGAGGAACTGACATTGGACCGGCAGGTGGCGAAAATCGGCCGCGGTCACCTCCGTGTCACCGACGCGAACCTTGAGCGTGGTGGCCTCCTGATGCGGCAACGCCAGGAACTCGGTCAGCAGGCCGAGTTCGTGCATCAGTTCAAGGGTTGAGGGATGGATGGTGTCGCCGCGAAAGTCGCGCAGAAAATCGGCGTGCTTCTCCAGCACGACGACATCGATCCCGGCCCGCGCCAGCAGGAAACCGAGCATCATGCCGGCAGGGCCGCCGCCGACGATGCAGCACCGCGTGTCGATCGTGTTCGTAGCCATAGGGCCTCCGCATGGATCAAGACGAACGGCGGTGGGCGATCTCCGTTCCCGCGCGATCAAAGTCCGATCGCACCACCGTCTGCGCGCGGATCATGTACGCCTTCGAGAGTACCGTCAGCATGGCGGATCACGGCCCCGGCGTGTCCCATCGTGTCGGAATAGGGCTGCGGCAAGACCTCGACATCATGACCGGCTGCGATCAATCGGTCGACGAGGTGGCCATCAAAGCGCGCCTCCAGCCGAAGATTGGTGCGCGAGGATCCCCAGGTGCGGCCGAGCAGCCAGCGGGGACGATCGACCGCCTGCTCGAGCGGCTGCCGGTAGAGCACGTGTCGCGTGAAAACCGCGGCCTGTGTTTGCGGCTGCCCGTCGCCGCCCATGGTGCCGTAGCCCATGACGCGGCCATCGTTGAGGACCGCCAGAGCAGGATTGAGGGTATGGAAAGGCAGCCGGCCGGGCGCCAGTCGATTGAGCGAGGTCGGCTTGAGCGAAAAGCTCGCTCCACGGTTTTGCATCAGCACGCCGGTTGCCGGCAGCACGCAGCCGGAGCCGAACTCCCAATAGATCGATTGAATGTAGGAAACGACGAGCCCGGAGGCGTCGGACGCGCCCATCCAGATGGTGTCGCCCTTGGTCTTGGGCGCTGGCCAGGTCGCGGCTTTGTTCCGGCTGATCTTGAGCGCCTCGGCGTCGAGAAATTTCGGCTCCAGGTAGCGATCGAGCGGTTCCGGCAGGCGATCCGGATCGGTCACGGTTCGCGCGCGAACGCTGAACGCCATCTTCGTTGCTTCCACCAGGCCGTGAACATGGTCGAACGTCTCAGGCGCGATGACGCCGAGCCGATCGAACAGCGCCAGAATGATCAGCGAGGCCAGCCCCTGTGTCGGCGGCGGGGTGTTGTAGAGCGTTCCGCAGCGCAGGCCGACCCGCAACGGCTCGGCGGCGCTCGCGCGGTGGCCTTCGAAGTCTTTGCGTGTCAGCGGGCTGCCGATCTTGTCCAAGTCGGCCGTGATCTCGCGTCCGACGTCGCCGCGATAGAAGTCGTCGAGGCCGGCGCGCGCCAGATGATCGAGCGTCGACGCCAATGCGGTCTGTTTCAGCGGCGTGCCCGTCTGCGGCGGCTTGCCGTCGGCCAAGAACGTCGCGGCAAATCCCGGGACATCCTTGAGTTCGGCGAATTTTTCGGTCGTGAGCTCACTCTGGCTCCTGACGACCGCGGTGCCATCGCGGGCGCGACGGATGGCGTCGTCGAACAGGACGTCGAGCGGCAGCTGGCGGTCACGCGATCCTGCCAGTTCCAGAGCAAGCGCCCACCCGCTGACGGCGCCGGGAACAGTCAGCGCGGCGAGCGGTCCGCGCGCTGGAATGAGCTCGTGGCCGTGCTCATGATAGAGTTCAGAGGTCGCTTTGGCGCCGGCGCGACCCGCCGCCATCAGCGCCCGCACCCGGCCTGAGGGCTCGCGGACCAGCCAAAACCCGTCGCCGCCGATGTGATTCATATGCGGATAGACCGCAGCGATTGTCGCGGCCATGGCCACCATCGCCTCAATCGCGTTGCCGCCCTCGGCGAGAATCGCGCGTCCGGCTTCGGCGGCAGCATGATGCGGTGCCGCGACGACTCCGCGGCGATGTCCTGACGTATAGAGATTCATGGCTGCAATCGGACCGGTTGGCGCGGTTTATATCAGTGCCGCCGCTGCCCTGGCCAGGGCTTCTCGCCCCTAAGGGCTCTCTCACCCTAAGGCTGATTGGCGGCCAGGCCTCGACGTCTCAACAGTGCCTCCGGCGTCGGCAATTTGCCGCGGAACTGGATGTAGGCGTCGGCCGGATCGCGCACGCCGCCGGCGGCGTAGATGAAATCGTGCAGCCGCTTTGCGGTCGCCGGGTCGAACACGTCGCCGCTCTCTTCAAAGGCACTGAAAGCGTCGGCATCGAGTACTTCCGACCACAGATAGCTGTAATATCCCGCCGCATAGCCGTCGCCGGAGAACACGTGCAGGAAATGTGCGGGGCGATGGCGCAAGACCACCTCTTCGGGCAGCCCCATCTTGCTGCGCGTTTCGGACTCGATCGCCGTGGCTTGGGCTGCGTCCTTCGGACCCAACAGGTGGAAGTCCATGTCGACGAAGGAGGAAGCCAGAAACTCCGCGGTCGCATGGCCCTGATTGAAGGTTCTGGTCTGCAGCAGGCGGGCCAGCAGGTCTTCCGGCATCGGCTCGCCGGTACGGTAGTGGAGCGCGAACTGACGCAGGATCTCCGGGCGCTCCAGCCAATGCTCGAACAGCTGCGAGGGCAGTTCGACGAAGTCCCTGAGCACGCTGGTGCCGGCAACGGTCGGATACGTGACGTCCGAAAGCAGCCCGTGCAGGCCGTGACCGAACTCGTGGAACAGTGTGCGGGCATCGTCGAAACTCAGCAAGGTCGGCTCGCCCTCCGACTTTGCGAAGTTCATCACGTTGAGAACGAGCGGCCGCACGTCGCCGTCGAGTTTGTCCTGGTCGCGCAAGGTCGTCATCCAGGCGCCGCTGCGCTTGGAAGGACGGGCAAAATAATCGCCGAAAAACAGTCCGATGTGCCGGCCACCGGGCGCGCGCACGTCCCACACCCGCACATCCGGGTGATAGACCGGGGGGTTCTCGACCGCGGTGAACGTCAGGCCAAACAATCGATTGGCCGTGTGGAAGGCGGCCGCGATGACATTCTCAAGCTGCAGATAGGGTTTGATCTCCTCTTCGCTGAGATCGAAGCGCAGCTTGCGGAGCTTTTCGGCGTAGTAGCGCCAGTCGGCGGCCGCCAGCGGAAAATTGGAGCCTTCGGCCCGCATCAGGTCCTGCAACGCGTCGCGCTCTTCGACCACCCGCCGCCGCGCCGGATCCCAGACCGCGTCGAGCAGGCCCCGAACCGCCTCCGGTGTCTTCGCCATGCTGTCGTCGAGCCGGTAGTGCGCAAAGGTCGGGTATCCAAGCAGCTGGGCCCGCTCGGTGCGCAGCCCGACCATCTCCGTGATGATGGCGCTGTTGTCGGTCTCTCCGCCGCCTTCTCCGCGCGCGATCCAGGCACGAAAGGCTTTCTCTCTGAGATCGCGCCGCGCCGAGAATTGCAGAAAAGGGACCACGCTTGAGCGTGACAAAGTCACCACGTGTGTGCCGCTCAATCCGCGTTCCTCGGCGGCGCTGCGGGCGGCCGCCCGGACGAAATCGGGCAAGCCGGCCAAATCATGCTCGCCCTCCAGCACGAGGGCATAGGCCTGCTCGTCGGAGAGCACATTCTGGCTGAACGCGGTTCCGAGCGTCGCTAGGCGCTCCCCGATTTCAGCGAGTCGTTGCTTGGCTTTGGCGTCGAGGCCGCCGCCGGCGCGGCGGAAGGTGAGGTGGTAACGCTCGAGCACCCGTGCCCGTTCCCGGTCCAATCCGAGCGTGCATGCGCTCTGCTGCAGGGTCTCGATGCGCCGATACAGCGCCTCGTTCATGTAGATCCGGTCCCAATGCGCGGACAGCTGCGGCGCCAGCTCGCGTTCGATGGCCAGCAGCGTCTCGTTGGTATCGGCGCCCGCCAGCACGTAGAACACGGAGGAGACCCGCGCCAGCGTTCGTCCGCTGCGCTCGAGCGCAACGATGGTGTTGTCGAAGCTCGGGGGCGCGGATTGGTGCGCGATCGCGTCGATTTCCGCGGTGTGATCCTCGAGCGCCTGGGCGAAGGCGGGCTGGAAATGCTCCGGCGCGATGCGGGCAAACGGTGGCACCTCGAACGATCCCGTCGGGCGTTCGAGCAGCGGGTTCTCGGCGTCGTTGGCCTTCACCATGGGCGTTTAGCGGCTTTCGTTGCGGTCCGAAATCGATGGTCGAAGGTCGCACCGGACTTGAACTCGGGCTCTGTTTCAACGAGATTGTCGACCGAATTGAGACCACTCAAAAGGCCCTCGTCATGATCCTCTGGCAGAACGTGGTTACCGTACTGAGCGCAGCCGTGCTGATCGGTGCGGAAGTGTTCGGCGCCGCGTTCGCGGGCGGCTGGGCGATCGCCAATCTCCTCGGTCTCGGCGACACCGGCATCTACGTAGCGCAGGGCGTTCTCTTCGTCTGCGGGGTCGGCGTGATGATCAGCTTCGTGCGCAACGCCACCGAGGTTGAACCGTTTCGCCGTCGGGTTTGAGAGCGGTTGCGGTGGCGGGTTTTGGATTTCTGACGATTGGTTGATCGTTCGCTAAGGATTTCGGAGAGGAATTTTGGTTCGCGGATGAATTAGTTCTTGCGTCGGGG
>Ga0265342_10000176_pt1 | contig 70818 bp, 59 predicted proteins | sample 4CB327metaG_FD_203125 | JGI IMG/M metagenome (GOLD analysis project Ga0265342, IMG submission 203125) | Rhizosphere microbial communities from Carex aquatilis grown in University of Washington, Seatle, WA, United States - 4-CB3-27 metaG | ecosystem: Host-associated > Plants > Roots >...
GAGCCTGCTCCATGAACTCCTCCTGTTTTTTGTTGGTTTTAGCACCTTACAAAATAACAGGTTCTTTGAGTTATGGAGCATTTTCTTTTACGCCCCTATTTGTCGCACTTGTGATTACAATCTACTGGGTTAAAAATTTAAAGAATTCTGCATGAAATCTTTCGCATCCTCGATATTTTTTATACCCACGACATCCAGGTTGACCTTCCCCTGCCTCAAGGCAGCATAAAAATCTTCCGGTACCGCCGTATCAGCCGCAAAGGCTTCTCCTTTAATCTGAATATCCATTATTTTTGTATCAAATTTAAAACCACCGGCAGCATGCGGGGATTTAGCCTCGTTTGTAACCGCGCGTGAATCCGGACGGCTCGCTTCCTTAGCGTTAGCTCCATCGATTTCCTGGCTAAACCGGGATAGCTGCAAAGATGTCAGCTTATCGTCCGGATTTTCCCGATGCGCCGCCAAATATATTGCAAGGCGGTTAAGCTTAGCTGTATCCAATCCACCGGTAAGGTTATCCATGGCCCAGCGAGAATACTCTTCGATGTCAGCCCCATCAGCAAGTACGCGCCAATCCACTGCCAAGGGGTGTATCTTGCCTGCGATAACCATATCCAGTAATTGGTAAAAAGACATCAGGTCCAAAGTGATATATTTTTTATGTGCCAAAAATGCTAGGCCCGACACGGCCACCCCGGCAGCTAAAGCCGGCACCAGCGGTACACGGCCAGATAAAGCAATTGCGGCCACAGTAGGGGCCGCGGTCAATGCCGATGTCGATATTGTACCTCTCCCCTCGCGGCGTTTTATGCCTTCCAACAAACGTAGAAATGGCAGTATTCCCGCCTGAGGAGGAACATTTAAAAAACAACTGTAAGCCATGGTCAAAATATAAGAAGACCGGCGGTTAAGCGCAAAATCCATAATTGCCCGCAGGTAATCCTCATCCTCACGCGAATTGGCAAATAATCCGCTTGCCAAAGCATAACTTCTGACTGTTGGCGAACGGCGGAAAAAATTATACGCGCTATCCAGATTGCCATTGGTAAGACCGTTAGAAAAAACATAAGGCACTGCTTTTTGTGTAGCCAGATCCATCACCGGATGACTGCTGACCGGCCGGTCCGGGTCATAACTTCTAACATACTTTCGATATTGCACCGGCAATTGGGCCTTACCACTCATAACATCTCGCATCAACTCATCCCGCAGGTCATCCACGTACGCAGAAAGCGCCTCGATCGCCTCTTCCCGGCCGGATCGCTCCTCATCAGACAAAGGCTTTACACGTTGCCCCATGGCCCTGCCGGCGGCTTTTAAGCGTGCGCTCACAACCCGGAATAAACTCCGGCTTCTTGGGATATCCGACAAGGCACGCGGCTTAATTATTGTCTCGCCTGCCGGCACGGCAAAACCTCCGGCAAAATATTGGCGCCGGGATATTTTGTTTCTCAGCTGATTATGATCTTTCCTCACCAAACTATAGGCCCCCTTCTGAAACGCTTCAAGATATCTGGCGTAGATCTGCTCTTTAGCCTGCGGCGGCGCAAGATCAACCCCCTTAACATTTTGCCGGTTGCTATAAGCTTGGCCCAGCAGGCTATTCTTAAGCGTTTGTTTAAACCAAAGCGCCAAGAGTAAAGAATTATAGACCTGGCGCAAAGGGGCAAAATTTTTTCCGCTATTGACCTCTTTCTCAATTGAGGGCAATATATATTTCTTAAACGCATCTGTAGGGGCGGACCCATGTGTCCGCCCGTTATCCTGCTTAGGGTCGACACGCAGGTCGACCCCTACGCCGTTTTTATTCATCGCTAAATAATCTTCTTGCATCATCACCTTAAGATGAGCTTCACCAATATAAGCCCGGCCGCGATCCTGATAAATCACCGCATGGTCAGGAACGATCCATACTTTCGTGAAGCTTGAACGAACGCCAGCGTCCAACGCGCCGCGTGAGTTCGTAGCTGAACGACCCCCTAGCGCAGCCAAGGGGGTAGCGTTTATTTCATCCCAATATTTTTTTCCAGCCGGAGTATCCGGACAGGTAAGGGAACTGGCAAGCTGCTTTAAAATATAATCCTGGGCCAAAAGCGTTTCTCCCATTTGGGTTGAGCCCAGTACAGACGGAATAATTTTTTGGCTTTCGTAAGGTGAAAGGTTAACCCATATCTTCTTTTCGGGCAAAGCCAACGCCGTCAAAAAATAGTTGAGCAAAATCTGGCTTTGGCGCTGAAGATCACCACCATCAGCACCCTTGCTGCCTTCGTCAACCACAAAATAAAATTGCGCGGGGTCATTGGGATCAACGATCATGCCCTTAAGCGCTAGCGGCTCAAAATCCGCAGTAGCAAAAACCATCGTACCCGGCGCCGGTAAAGCCTGGACATTGGTCTGCGCGTAGCCCAAACCGCATAAATCACAAAAAAATAGCACCGCCAAGGTAAGCGCTGTTAACCTAAAAGATTTTGAATGTAATGGCAGCATCCTGATTATGATATAACATAAATAAATATCAAAAACCAGGTTCGCGTAGAAGTCAGGTGAAACCGCTTACACCTGCCTTACCAGCTCAATCTTAGGTCAATTGGTAAAGAAAAGTTTGAATTTTTGCCCAAGGGAGATCTTGCCTTGAGCGCGGTCACGGTGCACTCCATCAAGCACATAGCGGGCGATACGCATCTTACTATTGGGGTCGATATCGGTAAAACGTACGCCGGTATTCAAATTACCTTTATTCTGTAAAGTTTCCGGCTCCTGCCAAGCTACCTCACCGGCGGCTTTTACCGGAATATCTTCGTGCGGCAAATATATTTCCATCTTTATTTTCGCATGGACATCGGCGTGATTTTTAAAGCATAGGTGCAAACCGCCGCAACTCATATTCCGGCTTAAAGCCGTAAAAGATGGGCCGCCGTCCTGGGCCATCACATAGACTACCGTGGTATTAACATTGACTCTTACGTATTTACGCTTATCTTGCATACACACCCATTATACATAGAAAACTATAAAGTCAACACGTCAACCGTACTTAACCTTCATACCCAAGATCACCAACGCCAACAACAATGTAACCCCATTAGCAACGATCACCGGCCACTCCATGATCGAAATGCCGTAAAGGAGCCAGATGAAGACGCCGCAAGAGAACATCACAAACGTTATCAACGAAATATCATGGGTATCGCGGCTTTTGGCGATCTTTAAGACCTGCGGAACAAAAGAAACCGTGCACAAGGTGCCGGCAACCGTACCCAACCAAAAAGTAGCTACACAATTATGCATTGAATTGTAACGCGTGAAGTTTTTTATATAACCCGCCAAGCGCCAAAAGCTCGGCATGGGTACCGACCTCGATGATCCTGCCCTTCTCCATTGCCACGATCCGCGTTGCCTGTTGGATCGTCGAAAGCCTATGGGCGATGACAAAGGCGGTTTTCCCTTTTAAAAGGATACTCAACGCCTCCTTAATAAGCTGTTCAGATTTAGCATCGAGATTTGAGGTCGCCTCATCAAGAATAAGGATAGGCGCGTCTTTTAAGATAGCACGGGCGATGGAAAGGCGTTGACGCTCGCCGCCGGAAAGCTTTGACCCGCGGTCACCGATCAATGTACCCAAACCATCGGGGAGCCGCTCAACAAACTCCCAGGCATGCGCCTTTTTCGCGGCGGCGATGATCTCCTCATCCGTCGCGCCGGGCTTGCCGTAAGCGATATTATCCCGGACTGTCGCATTAAACAAAACCATCTCCTGCGAGACGATGGCGATCTTTTCCCGCAGCGAGTGTAATGTATACTCTTTTACATCTTTGCCGTCGATCTTGATCACGCCCGATAACGGGTCATATAAACGAGGGACCAGGCTGACCAAGGTAGACTTACCCGCGCCGGAATGGCCGACTAAAGCTACTAATTCGCCGCGCTTTATATTCAAATCAATATCGCGCAAGACATACTCTTTACCGTCATAAGCAAAGCTTACATTCTCAAAGGAAACCCCGCCATCAAAGGCTTTAAGCTCAATCGCACCAGGATTATCCTTCACCTTTGGCTCTTCGTCTAAAACGCTGTAAATACGCTGTGAGGCGACCAATGCCTGCAGGTTGCTGGTATAGACATTGGACAATCGCTTGATCGGCGCCATCAGCGATAAGAGAGAGGCCAGGAACATAGCAAATACGCCAAAAGAAACATGGCCGTTCATGACCTCTTTGCCGACCATCCATAAAATGATCGCCACACCGGAGACACCCACGTACTCGATCAAGGGCGGCAAGACGATCGTACGCTTAATGCTCTTCATGGTGAATTTATAATATTCCTGGTTGATCTTCCGGAAGCGTTCGATCTCGTACTCTTCGCGGCAAAAGGCTTTAACGATATAGGCGCCGGAAATCGTCTCGGCCAAGTGCGAATTTAAATCTGCGGCGCGCTCTTGGGTTATCTTAGTGTATTTTTTTACCCGCCGGCCGATCGAGGTCACCGGGACCATGATCGCCGGAAAGATAACAAACGCAAAAATCGAAAGTTGCCAGGAAATATTAAACGCCAGGAAAAAAGCAACCACCGCAAAAAAGATCGCGCGCATCGATTGATAGACCATATCGGTAAGCGATGACGAAAGTGCCTGAGTGATCAACCCCACATCGTTGGTGATACGCGAGATCAATTCCCCTACCCTTTTCGAAGCATAAAAATCCATGGAAAGATCTTGAAACTTAGCGTAGAGTTTATTACGCACGTCCCGTACCACGCTCTGGCCCAACACATTCATGAAGTAGTTCTGGTAATAAACCACGATCTCTTTGACCAGAAAGAGAACAAACATAAAAAAGATCAAGCACTTCAAAAGCTGAGCCTGAGGCGTTGCGTTCAATATCGCCACAATATGAGTGATAAAATCGGGAAGCTTACCGGGAATGATGATCTGTTTATTATTGAAGATACGGTCACAGATCGGCATGATCATCCCCATCGAAACACCCTCAAAAAGCGTCGATACCGCCATACACCCGGCCGCGATCCAGAGGATACCGCGGAACGGTTTTACAAAGCGTAAAAGTTTAGTGTATTCATGGAAACGGTTAGTGTTTTTACTCATAAAAATGCGCACCGTCTATGGTTAAATAATTTTTCCATGGGTGTTTACTATTCACAAACCACTGCCCCTTTTGCCCACCCTCGATCACCTTATAGCACAATATCCCTGCACTCGAGAGTTCCTTCACATAAACCGAAATACGTGCCGGGCTATCGGTCACCTCATAAGCAAAAGGCGATACTTGAGGAATATCGCAGCTTAAGATCTGCGAAAAAAGTGCGCGGCAAGTATCGCTCGTGGTATTGCATAAGTTATAAAACGGCCTATTGGGATCGTTATGCTTAGAGGCATAATAACCCTTTTCCAGATAAAAGGTCTCTTCACCGCTTTCGATCGCGCTCACCGTTGTGTAGACCTCGGCCAACCGGGCGCGGTCGACATAAGCTTTCCTATCCTGGGCGAAAAGCGAAACCGCCAAAAACGAAAAAATAAAGAATAATCCGATAGATTTTTTCATGGGTTTACATTCTACCGCGTTAACCAAAAAAGTGCAATTACCTTATCGGTGGCTGCGGTTAACACGAACAATGACGGGAATAAAGCCCTGTAAACCATCGAGGTCAAGGCTAACCCTAGCAGAAGGGATTTTTTGCGTAGTACCCTTTTCAACCTGCAGATCCAGGATCTTTTCATTTAAATCCACACCGCCACGGGTAGATCCTGCCGTCTGACCCGACTCAACCGCAGCGGTTAAAGCCGCAAGGAAATCGCCGGCATTTAAGCCTTTGGCCTGGCTAAGGGCCGCAACATAATCTTCTACGCTCATCGCTTGCTCTTTGAGCAATTGGGTTACGTAAGCCACATCGCGCGCTAGTTGTTCGGCCTCGAATCTGGGGTTATCGTCCTGGCCAAAGGCCTCGTGGCAAAGCTCGTGAAATAAAAGCATCTTGCGGGTAATCACGCGCGCCTTAGCGTTGGCAATGTTTTTCGTAACTTCATTTAATCCCACCAAGCCATCGCCGGTATGGTTTTCGCCGGGATGTTGAGAACGGCTAAAATAAGCAAAGACCAGATTTTTAGGCATCTTAGAGGCATCACCATTATTCGCGTTCACTGCCAACTGTAAAGCTTCGGCCGCTTCCTCTTTCGACATATCGTTGTCCAGGATAATTGATTGATCCAAAGTTTGCTTGCCGCTTTTCGTCACCACCGTAACCGGGATGCTATCGTGATGCGCCAATCCGGCATCTACCAAAACCGTACCATCTTTTAACTCGGCGGCCGTATAGGCTTTACCACCAATATCACGCGTCGTGATCTCGCCATAATGCTCGCTATCTGCGCTTATCACCAAAGCCGTACTGCGCGCCGCGCCGCTGGCTTTAGGCAAACTGCGCGTGTTTAATTTTTCTTTAAACTGCTCAACCGCGGCGGCAAGCCCTTCCTTACGCGTTTTACCCTCTACTTTTACGCCGATACCGTTGATCACCTGCCCATCGCTGCCTTCAAGCCCTATGCGCGTGTCAACGGCCTTGCCTTCCAACCTATCGGTTACATGCTGGACAACGTGTACTCCATAAATGCGCTCACCGATGGAGATCCGTTTATATATTTCAAAATGATTATCACGATCTGCCGATTGTGCCCAGGCTTTTTGGACCCGTTCAATGGCCTGATCGAGGGTAAGGTAGTTCCCACTACCCACGGGAGCCAGATCGATCGCCAGCCAGGAGGCCTCGGACTGGAACCGCTGCCATGCCTCCTGAAACGCCTCACCCATGCTCTTTCCGCTCGACCCTGACCCAAACGGATAAGCATACATTAAAGCGTGGAACTTATTATCTTTGACCGCAATCCGCACATCGAAACGTTTTTCTTCCGGACCATTACCATACTGAACTGTAGTCACACCGCCTTGCACTACCATGGTAAATTTTTCCCCGCCTAAATTTACTTCGCGCGTTAAGCTAAACCCGCCCTCATCGCTAAAATCTTGCCCCTCGGAAATTAAAAAATCTTTAAACTTCGCTGTATAATCCCGGATATCACTGGAATCAACACCCGCAAAAGCCTTGCCTACCTTATCCGCCAGCTTAACCGGGACCACATCGCTTTTCCGGCGCACATATTCCAGCGAATACGTGCCATCGCTGCTGATCGCAACATTAAAAATACTCTCCCAGCCGTGCCTCTCCAATAACCGCTTTAACCCTTTTTGCGCGGCTTGCTTTTTCTCTGCGGTAAGATACTTGCTATCAGCAATATTCTTTTTAAGCGAATTATAATCCCCCTCCAGTTGATCTTTTTGAGCAAACGACATAAGCGGCCCCTGGTCTACGTGCAACGCCTTGCCAAACGAACCGCCATAACCCACCGGAGCCAGGCCCTTAATGCCATTACGTTTAGCCGCATCAGCCTTGGCTTTACGGATTTTTTGCGATAGCTGGCTTAAACGCTTTGCAAAATCCTTTTTCAAATAAAATCCACCCATGCTGCCGGTCTCTTCGGCCGAACGGTGCTCTGCCACCTTCGCTACCACCGCGCCGGCGATTTTGCGCTTTTGCGCATCGGTATCCTGGCCGGGTGAATATATTGCCGCGTCAGCATATATTTTTTTTAGTTCATCCTGGAAAAGATCAGGATCACTGAGATATTCGGCAAACTCGGTAGCAAAGACACCACGATGATAATCGAGCCAGGTCAGTATATTTTCAAAAACTTCCCGCTCGTTGGCCGGCAAGCTGCTCCAGATTTTTTGTACCGCCGCGTGATATTCGCTATCGGTCTCATATAGACCATGGCCCAACTCATGCCTAAGCGCGACAGAACCATCTGCCCCGGCACCGACTAAACTGGTTACTACCGCAATATTTTTGCCCACAAAATACCTGCCGTTTTGCTCTAAAACAATCCGGCGTTGAATAAGGTCGCGTTTTAATTTTTCTTCGACCTTGTTCAGCTTAACTTGCCTGGCCGCCGCGGCATTATAAAAATCAACCAGATTTTTTGCCGTAAAATTATTCCCGCCACGAAAATTACGCCTTATGCCAAAATCATCATTATTCAAATGTGTTTTTGAAGTAAATAAATCGTCCATTTCATCGTCATTTAAGACTTCGCCCTTGTGAATATTATGTTCCACAAAGACCATTGCCCGGTCGGCGGCTTGCGCATGCTTATCGCTATCGTTAAAAGCTACGTGGTAAATATCCGTCGAACCTACTTGCCGCACTTCATAATCTTTGCCCGATGCGACTGAAGAATCAAGATCACTTACGCTTACGCCGGGCTCGCTGCTATCCGGCTCGGCATCCTCCTCATAAACTTCGCCGGTTTCCAAATCCTTAACCGACCTGACCAGCCTCAATTTACCCTGCCCAGAAGAAGGAACTGCCGGGGTAGGTTGCGCTAACCCGGTATCACTTGATGCCGCGGTTAAAGGCGCCCGCGTATAAGCCATTTCAAATTTAATCGGTTTTGCTCCCGGCTTATCCAGCGACCATAGATCATCGGCAAACGCTGCAAGCTGGCCCTTTACCGATCCTTTGCCTGGCGAATGTACCGGAGCCTTTTGCGGCTTTGATGGTTTTGAAGGTTTGCCCTTAATCTCTACTTGATCGCTTGCGGCTGAAGCAATACTATCGTCAAGGCTGTCATCGTTTTGGACCTTTACATCTATTGCATCGCGCGCGGACAAATCCCGATCACCCGGCGCCGGCGCCTCTTTATCTTTACCGGCATAATGTTCAACCACTGCAAACATACCCGCCAATACCGCAAAGTGCGCGAGTGCCGAAACACCGGTTGCGTTCAAGATCTTGCGGCTTGGCGCTTTTTTTCTTATCGGCGTCAACTCAACGCCTATCCCGGCTTTGGCGGGAATAGCCTTCTCAATGTCTGCCGCCCCGGAAGGCGTACCAAATACTTTCTGCTCATCAACCATAGCCGCGGTCGCTTTTAAATCAGCCCCGCCGGAAAAATATTGGCGTTTTATTATTCTTGCGGACGCGATAAATCGCGTCCCTACAGATTCGCGTTTTACATAATTGTAGGCGCCTTGTTTAAAAGCTTCTACGTATTGCTGGTAGATCTTCTCTTTAGCCTGCGGGTCTTTACCTTGCGCCCCGGCAATCTTTTTCTTATCGAAATAGGCTTGCTCTAAAACGCTATCTTTAAGTTTCTTTTTAAACCACGCGGCCAAAATCACGGCATTATAGACCTGGCGCAAAGGCGCGAAATTTTTTCCGCTATTGACCTCTTTTTCAATCAGGGGCAATATATATTTTTTAAATGCGTCTGTATCTTTTGTAGGGGCGGTTCGCGAACCGCCCCTACCAGAAACACCATTATTTTGCATCGCTAAATAATCCGCCTCGCACAAGACCTTTAACCGGCTTGTCTTAATCAAAGCTTTATTGCCAACCTCATAGACCACAGCCTTATCGGGCACGATCCAGACCTTCTGGAAACTGTTTGTAGGGGCAGGTCCCTGTGCCTGCCCTGGGCGGCCACGGTGAGCCGCCCCTACGTTATTTATTTCATCCCAATACCTCTTCCCCACCTCGGTTTCCGGATAGGTCAAACTCGCCGCTAATTGTTTTAAAAGATAATCCTGCTGCAATAAATCCTGACCCATCTGCATCGCGCCAAGAGCTTGCGGCACAACCCGGCCTTGCTCATAAGGCGAAAGGTTAACCCACAAATCTCCGGCCGGCAATGTCAAAGCCGAAAGGAAGTAATACATGAGCCGCTGGGAGTCGCTTTTAAATTGACTATCGGCAAAAGCCGAGTCGCCCTCGTCCACGACAAAATTAAGTTTAAGCAGATTTTCCGGATTAAATTCTACACCGCGCAAAGTAAGCGGAGCTAAAGGCCGGCTTAAGCCCAAAAGCCGTTGTGCCGCGGGAGTAGTTAGATCATATGAATAAGCACCAAAACTGCTCAATAAAAACGCCGCGATAAGAAAAAATACACCTACCGGCACGCGAATTATTTGGCGAAAAAAATACAATAAGATCATGGATTTATACTCCATAGTAGAAATAACATAATCTAATATATAAAACAACGAAAAGCACTGAATAATCAAGATTCTTTGTAAGCGTTTACAAATTATGGTATTATAAAGATTAATTATGCGTGCAGGTATTGTCGGCGTGGGAAAATTAGGCAGTATTCATCTGCGGATCTATCGCGAATTACCGCAGATTGCAGAGGTCCTTATTGCCGATAACGACATTACCCGCTTTACCCCCTATCCCGAGCTGGCCTCGTTTACCAATTACAAAGAACTCTTAGGTAAAGTCGACCTGGTAACGGTCTCGACCCCCACTACCTCGCACTTTGAGGTGGCAAAATTCTTCTTGGAACATAAAGTCCCGGTTTTGGTAGAAAAACCGATCACCATGGATATCAAAGAAGCCAACGCGCTGCTCGCTCTAGCGAAAAAAAATAAGACCCTGATCTTCGTGGGCCATGTCGAACGCTACAACAGTGCCTATCTGGCGGTAAAAGAAAAGATCCACAACCCGCTCTTTATCGAGTGCCACCGCATCAGCCCTTATCCTAACCGCTCGCTCGATATCAGCGTAGTTTTGGATGTGATGATCCACGATCTGGATATCCTCCTTTATCTTTTGCACGACAAGATCAAAAAAATCGAAGCCAAGGGGGTTAAGGTTCTCTCGCCCTCGGAGGATATCGCCAATGTACGCATTACCTTTGCCCATGGCTGTGTCGCCAATATCACCGCTTCACGCATCTCCTTAAAGCGTGAACGCAAGATCCGGATATTCATGGAAAATTGTTATATCTCCCTGGATTTAGCCGAGCAGCAAGCTGCGGTTTATAAAAAAGAGGGTGAACAGATCCACCATGAGATCCTGACCATCCAAAAAGAAGAACCGTTAAAAAAAGAGATCACGGCTTTTGTCGAGATGGTAAAACACAAAAAATTCGCTATCGACGATGCGATCAAAGCCAAAGAAGCGTTAGCCCTGGCCATCAAGGTGCAAAACAAATTGCGCGCATGAAAAAAATTGTCATTATTGCCGGAGACCACTCCGGCGACATTTACGGCGGCCGTCTCGCCCAAGCCCTTAAAGCCAAATACCCCAGCGTTGAGATCTACTCTTTTGCCGGAGATAATCTGGCTAAACACTCGACACAAGTCATCGACCTCATGTCTCACTCCGTAATGGGGTTTGTGGAGGTCATCTCCTCGCTTAAACGCATTATCGCCATCTTTAATAAGACCGTCGAAAAGATCAATGAGATCAAACCCGACATGGTCATCCCCATCGACTTTCCTGATTTTAACCTGCGCCTGGTAAAAAAACTAAATAAACAATATCCGGTTTTTTACTACGTGTCGCCGCAGGTTTGGGCGTGGCGCGAAGGGAGAGTCAAACAGATCAAACAATATGTCGATAGGATGATCGTCCTCTTTAAATTTGAAGAAGCGTTTTACAAAGCCCGCGGCGTTGAAGCCTTATATTTTGGCCACCCGCTCTTAGACACCTTACAAAGCACCAAGCCACAAGCAAAAAATATCATAACCTTTATGCCCGGCTCGCGTAAAAGCGAGCTTAAGCAGCACTTGCCGATGGTTATCGCCACAAAAAATATATTAGAAAAAAAATTACCGGGGTTTAGTTTCAGAATAATACGTCCGCATAATATTGCCCCGGAGTTTTACGCACCGTTTAACCCCGGCATGGAAATCGTCGAACGCGACAACAAGACTATTGAAGAATCGAAATTTATTATCTGCTGCTCCGGTACCGCTACCCTGGAGCTGGCGATTTTAGGCGTACCTTATCTTATTTTCTACAAGACCAACGCCCTTACCTGGGCGATCGCCAAACGCTTAGTCAATGTAAAATTTGTCGGCATTGTAAATATCCTTTCCGGGAAAAAAGTAGTAGAAGAATTTTTACAAGATGAAGCCAGTGCGGAGAATATCGCCCAATACACTTATAATATTTTGACCAATAATCAAAGTTATTCGGAATTAAAAACCGAGTTAAGCAAAACCCGCGATTTACTTTTGCCTTACGGCCACACCAACTCGCTTGCTGAATATATCGGTAAATTCTTGAAACTATAGTTCCCAGAACTCCCCCTCTAAACTTTTTTATTCCCCCTCTTTACTAAAGCGGGGGATGTTTCGTACCCCCTCTTTGTTAAAGAGGGGGCCAGGGGGCGTTCTGAAATCATAAAGAAGCAGATTCGCCGGCAAGATAGCCGGTAGAAAAGGCTTGTTGAAGGTTATAACCGCCGCTTAAGCAATAACCCTCAAGCATTTCGCCGGCAAAGTATAAGCCCGGCACAAGGCGCGACTCCATGGTGCGCGGATCGATCTCTTTAAGCAAAATACCGCCGTTGGTGACCATCGCCTGCTCAACCGGAAAAACTCCGCCCACACATAGCGGAAAATTTTTTAATCCTTGAGCAATCACTTGGCGTTCTTTTCTCGCCACCTGATTGGCTTGTTTGATGCTTTCAATATTTAGGCGCGCTAAAAATACCGGTGCCATACGCTTGGGAAGATATTCCTCTAAAATAGTTTTAATCTGCGCCCGGGGAGAACCATCACATGCTTTAAAAATATCCTGCTCGATCTTTTCCGCTTTTACATCCGGCAGAAAATCAACCGTAAGCCTAAGTTCGCTCTCCTGTTCCAATGCCAAGGCAATCTCCGCGCTAATATCCAGGGCTAATGGCCCGGATAAACCAAAGTGGGTAAACAGAATATCACCTTTATCGGAAATTTGTTTTTTTCCTTTATTTGCGAAGCTAAGCGTAACGTCACTAAAGCTAAGGCCTTGGGCCTCTTTTAAAAAATTTTCATTCAACTTTAACGGCGCTAAAGCCGGGCTCAACTTAGATACGGTGTGGCCCAAGGACGCAGCCAAAGCAAAACCATCACCGCTTGAACCGGTCGCCGGGTAAGATACGCCACCACAGGCAAGAATAATCTTTTTCGCGGCACAGATATCCTTACCTTCGGCACTAAGAATAAATTCACCGCTGTGTTGCCTTAGCGTATTTATGCGGAAATTATATAGAATTTCTACTTTCTTTTCTGAAAACGCCTTCTCTAAGGCGATAACGACCGCCTTAGCATTGTCGGCTTGGGGCAAGACCCTGCCACGCTCTTCTACCTTGTGCTTAACCGCGTAATGCTCGAAAAATGCGATCAGCTCCTGATTGAAGAACTTACCAAAAGCATTGCGGTAAAATTGGCCGTTAGGCCTGATCTTTTTTAAAAATTGTTCTAAGCGCGCAATATTGGTGAAGTTACAACGGCCGTTGCTGGTAAGCAAGATCTTCTTACCGATCGCATCATTGCGCTCAATAAGCAAAATGCGCTTACCTTGGTTTGCGCCGGTGATTGCCGCCATCACCCCGGCCGGCCCGGCGCCGACGACCGCAACATCTACCCTTAAAAAATCCATATCCGATTATACCATCACAAACTTGCCGCAAGGCCTAAAGAGATAATTTTTTAAGCTCCGCCAGGGCTTGGGCATAATCCGGATGCATACTCACATCTTTAACATATTCTACGTAGCGGACAACATCGTCTTTATCGACGATAAATATTGCCCGGGCGAGTAAACGCATATCTTTGATCAATACGCCGTATTTTTCCCCGAAATCCGCCAAGCGGTGGTCGGAAAAGGTCTTAACATTAGCAATGCCGGAAGCGGCGCAAAAGCGTTTTTGCGCAAAAGGCAGGTCCATGCTTACAAAAATAATCACTGTCCCGGGATCGATGGTTGCGGCTTCCTGATTAAAGCGGTGGATCTCAATATCACAAACCGGAGTATCTACCGAAGGCACGGAACAAATAAGTTTTACTTTCCCTTTAAAGTCGTTCAAACTAACGTCGCTCAAATCCGTAGCCTGCAAGATAAAATCCGGAGCTTTCTGCCCGACCTTTATCTGAGGTCCGATAAGCGTGATCGGCTTACCTTTCATAGTCACCGCATCCGTTCGTTCTTGCGCATACGCAGAAGTAAAAATACCCGCGCTTACGATCAACCCTGCCAGAAAAAAACCTAAGATCTCTCTCTTCATAACCACTCCTTTTTTAACCGAAGGTAAAGGCATAGAGCGAAACCCCATCCCCCTCAAACTCCAGTCGCAATAAATGCGCTTCTACTTTTCCCTTTAAATCTATCAGGTTATATAACCGCTCCGTATCCAGAATAACGCGGCTCTTTTTTACATCGGCGCCGGCGTGCGCCTCGTCGACCGCCTTGCCGTCGATAAATAATTTGATCGCCCCATTTTTATTGCCGGGGCTGATCACCAAAAATACCTTGTTCGCTTTGAAATTGATCTCCAACGCCGCGCCGGAAGCTGCAGCAATCGAACTTTCGGAAATATCCCAAGTACCCCGATAAGTAAAATGGTCTTGAGGTATACTGGTAAACCCCGTAAAAGTATGTTTACCTGGCTCAGCTTTTTCATGGGAGACAAAGCGCTCAAGCCGGTTTAAGCCTAAATAGGTTTCGGAGGTGATCGGATAATCCGTGGCCTTATCATTAAGCGTGCTGGCCGCCGACGGAACCGGATGGCCGGATTGAGCCAAGAGTCCTCTGACCGTACTTTCCATCTCATCATACTCGCCTTCGCCAAAGTGCGTCTTTCTGATCTTGCCGTTCGCATCGATCAAATACTCGGCCGGCCAATAGCGGTTATCAAACGCATTCCAGGTTTGATAATCATTGTCTAAGGCCACGGGATAATCGATATTGAATTGTTTAATCGCATTTTGTACATTTTTACTATCTTTTTCAAAAGCAAATTCCGGAGTATGCACGCCGACTACCACAAAATTATAATTTTTATATTTGTTATACAAAGCAACAACATGAGGCAAAGTACGCACACAATTAATACAAGTGTAGGTCCAAAAATCGATCAATACAACTTTACCTTTAAGTTGTGCCAGGGATAACGGCCCCGAAGTATTGAGCCAATTGGTAATCCCGGTAAATTCCGGCGCCTTTGGGCTATCCGGTGCCTTATTGCCACCGCGCAAGGCCGCCAGTTGATCGCTGACCGCTTTATTATTTTCAAATTTCGCAAGAAAGTTGCCGTAAGAGGGGAAAATATTCAACAATTTTATCTGGATCGCTTTATCGTAATTAGTATAAATCAACAACGCGGCAATAATCATCACCAGGCCAAACCCCTGCTGCACACGAGCAGTATACTTGCTAAACCAGCCGGCGGCGCCGATAAGCCGGGAACCGGCAAGAGAAAAAAGAAATAACGGCAGGCCCAGGCCGCAAACATAAGCCAAAGTAACAGCAACAACTTTTATATTTACCGCCTGAGTCGCAGCCAAGGTGGCCACGGTTGCCAGGATCGGGCCGGAACATGGGGCCCAGAGTAATCCCGTAGCAAAGCCCATAACGCAACCGGCGACAAAACCATCGCCCCTGGCTTTAATTTGGCCCTGCAATGGGTTAAATAAACGATTAACCACCGCTTCAAACTTTATCCCCAGCGCCGGGATAAGCATCGATAACCCCAAAAGAATAATTGCGACAACGGCGAAGGTACGAAAAGTGTTGGCATCGATATGAAAGATTTTTTCAATATAAGATATGGAAAGGGTAAAAACCGCAAAGCTGGCCATAATCCCCAAGGTAATGCCTAAGGGCCGGTATTTACCGCCGGCTGACGAAGCCGAAAGGATGATCGGCAACAACGGCCAAATACAGGGCGCCAGGATCGTCACCATCCCGGCCAAAAATGCAAACAAAATAAGTATCGGCATACGTTATTATTTTAGGATATATCCCCGGAGAAAGCACGGGCAGATTCCCCGCCTTATTGACTTTTATCTACGTTAGCAAAGCTATTTAGATATTCCCAACGGGTATAGGCCTCAAGGATCTGGGCCTCGAGTTGGTCGAGGCGGGCCTTGGCCTGAGCGATCTCCTGCCCGGGCCGCTTATAAAATTCAACATCGGCTAATTGCGCCTGAATTGCTTTTTGCTCAGATTCAAGCTTCTCAACCTTACCGGGCAAGGCTTTTAACTCGCGTGTTTCGTTAAACCCGAGCTTTTTACGCGAGAGCATCGTGTTTGTAGGGGCAGGGTTTCCCTGCCCTTCAGCGGCGTCCTTTGATGGCTGCCCAGGGCGCGGAGACCGCGCCCCTACGTTATTTTTCCTTTGTTTCAAATAATCATCGTAACCGCCGGGGTATTCGTTAACTGCGCCTTCACCCTCCAGGACAATCGTCGAAGTCACGACATTATTTAAAAATTCCCGGTCGTGGCTGACCAGGATCAACGTGCCGGAATAATTCAGCAAAAGTTCCTCCAAGAGCTCTAAGGTCTCGATATCCAGGTCATTGGTCGGCTCATCCATGACCAACAGATTAGAAGGCTTGGTAAATAACCGCGCCAAGAGCAAGCGGTTACGCTCGCCGCCGGACAAGACCTTGACCGGGCCGCGCGCGCGTTCGGGGGTAAATAAAAAATCCTGCAGATACCCGATCACATTGCGCGGTTTACCGTCGATCGTTACGGTATCGGCGCCGCCGCTGATATTATGCACGACACTTTTTTCATCTTCAAGCTGTTCGCGGAATTGATCGAAGTAAGCGATCTCTAAATTCGTGCCCAAACGCACCTTGCCCTTAACCGGCTCAAGCTTACCCAGCAACAATTTAAGCAACGAGGTCTTACCGGAGCCATTGGGGCCGATCACACCGATACGGTCGGCACGCATAATGCGGGTAGTAAAATCATCGATCAAGGGCTTATCCTCGTAACCAAAAGAGATATGCATCACCTTAGCGACCAAGTGCCCGGAGGCGTCAGCCTTCTGGTGAGTAAAATTTACCTCGCCTTCTTTTTTACGTTCATTACGTTTTTCTTCGCGCAATTTTTGCAAGGTATTGACCCGTCCCTGATCGCGGCAACGCCGGGCCTTGATCCCCTGGCGGATCCAGGTCTCTTCCTGGGCTAATCTTTTATCGAACTTATCCTGGCGTGCCGCTTCGATCTCTTCGGCTAAAACTTTACGCTCTAAAAAAATGCGGTAATCGCAAGGCCAGCTGGTCAATTTGCCCCGGTCGAGTTCGATCACCCTTGTTGCCAAATGGCTCATAAACATCCGGTCGTGAGTAATGAAAAATACTGCGCCGGCATACTTTTTTAAAAATTCTTCCAGCCAATCGATCGCTTCAATATCCAGGTGGTTGGTCGGCTCATCTAAAAGTAAAATATCCGGCTCCAGCACCAGTGCGCGCGCCAATAACGCCCGGCGTTTTTGGCCGCCGGATAATTTTTCAAAATCGGCGTCACCATCGAGAGACATATGCGAGATCGCCTCTTCGATGCGGTTGGTCGTATCCCATGCTCCGGCGTGATCCAGCTCTTTTTGAAGGATTTCCAATTGCTGTAACAATTCCGGGGTATACTTAAGGTGCAGCTCGTGCACCAGCTTATGGTAGCGCACCATCAATTGGGCTTGAGCGCCTAAGCTCGAAGCTACAACATCAAAGACATTGCCTTTTGTGTCGGTGCGGGCGTCCTGGGGCAAATAAGCGAGCTTGATATTTTTCTGGAAAATCACCTCGCCGCTGTCAACTGCGATTTCCTGAGCGATTACTTTAAGCAAAGTAGTCTTACCGGCGCCATTACGCCCTAAGAGAGCGACGCGTTCGCCCGCTTCGATATTCAAATTGAGCTTATCGAAAAGGAGCGGCCCGCCGAACGCTAAATCAACTTCTTTTAAGGTCACCAGTGCCATAGGGGAGGTATTATAACACGTAGGGGCGGTTCACGCGCCGCCCATCGTCGTATAATAAAAATGCCCCGCCAAAAAAAATGGCGGGGCACAAAGATAGCGCTCTACGCTTACTTGACTTTCTTCATCGGTTTGCCGCAGCAATTACCCGGCTTATCCGCTGTGTTGCCGCAAGGTTCGCACTTATATTGCTCGCCCTTTTTACCTTCGTCTTTTTTACCTGAACAATTACAACCCATAAATTCACCTCCTGATCATTTTTAGCAATCACTTTATTCCTGCGCCAGGATACCACCGGACGCAAAAATATTTTACCAAGGCTAAATAAACGGCATATGCCGCAAAACCCCTTAATCCTGCCTTTTTTCTACCAAAAAAAATAATTTATATGTTTTTACAATACTATCTATAGATAGTGAGAAATATTAAGCCCCTACCACCGGCCAGAAATGGGCGGTTCGCGAACCGCCCCCTACGTAAACATTTATCGCTTGCGGCTGGCAGCGTAGATCGTGACGATCGCTGCCGGAGTGATGCCGCTTACTTCCAAGGCTTCACCGAAGGTCTTAGGCTTGAATTTGACCATCTTCTCGACCACTTCTTTCGAAAGAGAAGGAATTTTACGATAATCAATATTAGCCGGGATCTTTACCCGGTCAAAATTACGCATCTGTTTCACCATTGCTGCTTCACGCTTTAAAAAGCCTTCGTACTTTACCTCGATCTCGACTTCGCGCCGGGTAGAGTTGTTTAAGATCTTTTCATCGAGATGTTTTTCCACATCTTCATAAGTAACATTCGGGCGCTTAAGCCAATTTAAAAGGCTGATCTTTTCTGAACCCTGTAGGGGCAGTTCGCGAACTGCCCCTACCTTGATTAAAGTTAATTCTTTAATGCGCCGGGCGATCAGGTTTTTCTTCGCCTCGACCCGCACAAGCTCACTCTTATCGATCAACCCCACCTTATACGCCGCCGGAGCAAGGCGCAAATCAGCATTGCTCTCGCGTACCGATAAGCGGAATTCACTGCGCGAAGTAAACATCCGGTATGGCTCATTAGTCCCTTTTTTGGTAAGATCATCGATTAAAACGCCGATAAACGAATTGTCGCGATCAAAGATAAACGGCTTTTTATTTTTCACCGCCAATGCGGCATTGATCCCGGCGACCATGCCTTGCGCCGCCGCTTCCTCATAGCCGGTCGTACCGTTAAGCTGCCCGGCAAAGTATAGCCCGGATACTTTTTTCGATTCAAGCGTATTATCCAATTCGCGCGCCTCGACGACGCCGTGCTCGATGCCGTAGCCCGGACGCAAGATGACCGCTTTTTCCAAGCCCTCGATCGAATGGATAAAATCGCTCTGCACATTAAACGGCAAAGAAGTTGAGACGCCGTTAGGGTAGATCTCGATCGAATTTAAGCCGGTCGGCTCGATAAAGACCTGGTGGCGGTCATGATGGGAAAATTTCACCACTTTATCTTCCAATGACGGACAGTAACGCACACCGGTAGATTTGATCTTGCCCGAATAGAGCGGCGAATACTTCAAATTCTTTAAGATGATCTTATGCGTCCTGGGATTAGTATAAGTAATATAGCAAGGGATCTGCGTCGACGGCAATTGCAGGGTAGATTGCGAAAAGGCTTCCGCATCAGAATCCGGCTTTTGTTCCTGCATCTTAGAAAAATCGAGGGTGCGCTTATCAAGGCGAGCGCAAGTACCGGTTTTAAAATGTTTCGTGGAGATCTTTAAACTTTTAATACTGGCAAAGAGGTCATCGCTCGACTCTTCCGCCAACCGGCCGCCGGGAAAACTGTTTAAGCCGATGTGGATCGTACTTTTTAAAAATGTCCCGGCGCAGATAATCACTTTTTTTGCTAAAATCGTTTCACCGAAATTAGTTTCGATCCCGGAGATCTTTTTGTTCCTGGCGACCAAGCGTTTGATCTTCGCCTGCAAGATCGTAATATTTTTATTCTCTTCGATAAATCTACGTGCAATGCGCGGATACTCAAACATATCTACTTGGGCGCGGCTCGCCCAAACTGCCTTGCCCTTACTGCGGTTTAAAAAACGGTAGCCTAAGGCGCACTGGTCGGCGATCTTGCCGATAAGGCCGCCGCAAGCGTCCACCTCTCTCACTAAATGGCCCTTGGCGACACCACCGATCGCGGGGTTGCAGGAAAGCTTGCCGATATCGTCGATATTTAAGGTGACCAAGAGCACCGCGACGCCAAGGCGCCCTGCGGCATCTGCTGCCTCGATGCCGGCGTGCCCCGCCCCGATCACAATAACATCATATTTATTCATGGATTTAGATTATAGCAGAAATTTTAATCTTCTTTATCGATAGTTTCCCAGGCTAAGATCTTACCGTTAAAACCGCAAAAGGTCTTGGGGTCGATCGTAACGCTATCGGGCAAAGTTAAAAATTGTGCGCGTTTGCCTTCAAGCTTGATCTGCGCACCGGCATTTTGCCAATCCACACCGCCTTTGGTTGGTTGAGGCGGCATGCCCGGCGGCGTATTGGCCGGTTCAACCGCAACGGCATTCGGTATTTGCGCTTCTTCCACGAACTCCGGGCCAACGACCCAGGCGTTGACGGGAAGAGGAAAACGCTTCACGGCAGAACGAATATTGACTTTATGTGCCGGCGTATCAACATTGTCACAAAAAGTAACCCGTCTGGTAAAATCCTGCATACTAAGCTTATCTTTTTTCCCTAAAGGATATTCATACCAAAACATCGGTATCGGCACATCTTTAAGCGCTTCATAAGCTGCCGGGTAATCCGGCTCACTATCCAGATCACCCAGGATCTGATTTAATTTTCCACCGTGAAAATACCCATCATCAAGCGCGCCCATATAATCCGCGGAAACAGCAAAAGTTTCGCCTGCCTTTGCATTATAATAAAAAACATTATTACCCTCGCGCCCAACCGCTTCGCTATGAAGGATCATCTTCAAAAACCGGACAAACTCCTTAAAATCCCCATTATTCTCGGCAAAAAACTCTTTTGTCAGCCGAAAACGCTGCCGACTACTCTCAAACCCATTCAACGCCATCACCCCATCCGCGCCGACAACATTTTCCACATCCTCGTTAAAAATATGTTCTTTGCGGCGGTTGATAAGGCTTATTCTTGCCAACTCTTCAACATCCGCGGGATCCACGCCGAAATGATCGATCAGCCAATCCGCCCAGCGCCCCTGAACATACTCACTAGGGCTAAAACTCCAATTAAACGAACGCACAAAAACCCGCGACAACACTTGTTTACTTAGCCAAATAAACTCATCTTCATAAAAAATATGCCCTCTCTCTCCCACCACCTCAAAAAAAACCTTTTCGGAAAAAGAATATTGCAGGATTTTAATAAAATCGGTAAAAGAAATACCCGGACAGAGCACTTCCTGCAAATAAGTAGCTGCTGCCTTTGCATATTCGTCACGCCCCAGATCAATAACGCCGTTTTTCCCGGCAACATGGTTAATATATTGACGAAAAATATCGTTAATACGCTGCTGAAAATCCTCTAAAGAAACGCCCGGCTTAAGGCGGCGCGAAATAAAATCGTCATCACGAAAGTGCCGGCTGGGAACAACCAACTTATCGGCGTCCTTTGCAAAGAAAAAATCTCTCTTCAGTTGAGTGGTAATATCATCCTCCATCTCATCGATCGCCTGGAATATCGGTACGATCGAAACATATTTTTCTTTACGCCAAACTGCCGCATAGTGGCGCTTGATCTCCGGCGTAAAATTATCCCCCACTAAGCTTAAAGGCGTGCCTTGATGGCACATAATACGAAAATGCGCACCGGCGCCGGCTATGCCCTTGCGTATCGCTTGCTGGTATTGGCGCAAATACTCTTTTTTTATCGCCGCAAGCCTTTCCCGCGCTTCTTGCGGCTTAATCATTTTTTTAAAAAACGGCACAGCATAACGCTTTAAAACATAATCGTGCTTGGCGTGAACACTCAAGCGGACATTACTATTTATCTCCTGAGTATCTTCAACGAGCGATGAATCCGAAAAATCGACATCGTTCGTGGTGATCGATACCGAAGAGTACCGGTCAAACCCAAGCTTTCCTAGGCCCACGACAACGTCGCTCAGTGTTGCGCCCGTACTGTAGCAGCGAAAATCGCGCGGATTACTGTGCGAATAAGGGTATACCCTGACGCGGCCGCCCAACTCTTTATATAGGTGATCCATCACCTTCATAAACATAATAAACGGCATCTGGCGCATTTTCCCGGTATGCCGGCCATGGCTGCAAAAGGCGCAAGGGTTGACACAACGTGAAGTCAACTCTATCGCAATATTGTAAAAATCATCAGCGCCTCTGCCGCCGAACAACGCTGCCAGCTCTTGAGCGCTATAGCCGGCAAACGCATCTACTGTCAGGTCAAAACAAAAATTCTCGATTGTCGGGATACTATCTAAGAGGCTTTTAAGCCCTTGAAAGCTGGCTTCGTTCCAAGTAAAACCGTCGGCACGCATGGCCTTGACCAAAGCCCGGATCTGAGTATGGCGCACCTTACCCTTCTCGTTTAAATAAGGGTAGTGAGCGCGAAGGATTTCTTCGCCAGTCGCCGTCAAATCCGCATAAAGTTGCTGCGAGGTTTGATCGGTTTGCACATGGGCCTGTTGTTTGACCTGATTGATTTTATCGACCAGTAATCTGCCGGTAGATAAATCCGAAGGATCAATGATATTCTTGCCCACTTGTTGTGGCGCAAGGGCAACCTCGACCCGGCGGCAATTACCTTGGGCTAAATGCTGGTCGACCATCGGTAACCGGTAAGGCTCTTTATGCGCTGAGTCAAGCGCACCTTTAAAACTTTCACCGCCGGAGAAATATTGACGCCTAATAGCCTTTGTCCCGAACAGCAGAACTCTCCCCGGCTCCGCCGGCCCTCTCTTTACCAAAGCGAGGGCAGAATCTTCGCTCCCCCTCTTTGTTAAAGAGGGGGTTGGGGGGAGTTCTCTTTTCACATAATTGTACGCCCCCTTCTTAAACGCCTCAATATACTTTTGATAGATCCTCTCTTTAACTTTTGGGTCTTTAATATCTACTCCGGCAAGTTTATTCTTATCCGAATAAAGTTGATTAACGATCGACTCTTTTAAAGCATTTTTATACCAGAGAGCCAAGAGCAGGCAATTGTACATTTGGCGTAATTCGCTGAAGTTTTTACCTTCGTTGATCTCTTTTTCGATCAGGGGAAGGATATGGGTTTTAAATGAATCTGCGTTTGATTGCATATTGCACATTGCAGATTGCATATTTCCGTTCCCGCTCGGCAATTTGCAATTCTCGAGAGCGCGATAATCGCTCTCGAGCATCACCTTTAATTTGGCATCGGTAATAAAGGCGCGGTATTGGTCCTGGTAAATAGTGGCCCCACCGGGGATGATCCAGACCTTGGAAAATGAATTCGTAGGGGCGGGGTTTCCCCGCCCAGGGCGCGGTGACCGCGCCCCTACGCCATTTATTTCACCCCAATATCTTTTCCCCACCTCGGTTTCGGGATAAGTTAACGATGCCGCCAATTGCTTTAACAAATAATCTTCCTTGAGCATGTCCTTACCCAGGTCCGTAACCCCCAGGCCATTAGGCACAATACGGTTGTGTTCGTAAGGCGAGAGGTTGACCCAAAGATCGCTTTCCGGCACGGTCAGAGCTGCTAAAAAATAACGGATCAACTTTTGCGTTTCCTCTTGCAGCTTATCCTGAGACATATGGCTGCTACCCTCGTCTAAGATAAAATCGAATTTTAAGGGGTTGCCGGCATAAACCTTGATGCCGCGTAAAATCGGCGGGTCGGATTTTTCACTTACGGATAAAAGATTAATATGGCTTGCGGGAAGTTGCGCCGACACCGGGGCTTGAGGCAGCAAAAGACAACAGGATAAAAAAATCCCCATTACCCTAAAAACTAATGATTTAAAATTGTTTATTATAATCTTCGACATCACTCTTCCTTATCGATAGTTTCCCAGGCCAGGATCTGACCGTTAAAACCGCAAAAGGTCTTGGGGTCGATCGTAACGCTATCGGGCAAAGTTAAAAATTGTGCGCGTTTGCCTTCAAGCTTGATCTGCGCACCGGCATTTTGCCAATCCACACCGCCTTTGTGCGCCGATATACTACCGGAAGAAACCGGCGTTGAGCTTACCACAGCCTCAGACGGCTTATCCTCCACGGGCTCGACAAATTCCGAACCGGCCGCCCAAACCTTGACCGGCAAGGTAAAGCGGTTAAGCGCACTGTAAATATTCACGCCATATTCACTATGTTCTTCAGTGATCAATTGGTAAACCATGGGCTGGACCGGCAACAACCCGGCCCTCGATCGGATTGACGCATAAAACTCCAGTTGGATCGGTATCGGAACATTTTTTAATGCCGCATAAACCGCAGCATAATCAGAATAACTGCCGGGCGAACCCACAATCGCCCCAAGGCGGTTACCGGAAAAATACCCGGCTTTAAGCGCATAGTAACACCCTTTGGGCATCGCAACAATAATATCCGTATAGCCTGCTCTATCCAAACCTAATCCGGAATCACGCATATTGCCGGCAAAACCTATTAAATTATTATCGATCTCCTGCACATCCCGGCTATACGCGACGATCTGCAAAAACCGCACAAGCTGGCGAAAGTGCGGATCTTGCGCGTCAGCAAACATTTCGCCCACCTTACGAAAGCGTTGCGCTTGGCGCTCAAAGCCATTGAAAACGATCTCGCCGGCAGGATTTATGGTAATATCGGATTGATTATCGGAATATATGTCGGAACCGTTCTGGCCGTAATTATGTAAATACATCAAACTCTCGAAATCTTTCCGTGTCATACCGAATTTATCTACCAACCAATCGGCCCAATGGCCCTGCAAATAATCGCTGGTGCCCAGCGACCAATCAATAACGCGCGAATAAAAAGAAGCTACCGCCTGGCGCAAAAATAATCGAAATGCTTTTGGGGCGTCAAATCCGGATATATGCGGCAGGATACTTGCCACGTAATCATGGCCCAGGCAATATTGTAATATCTCCACTAAATCCTTAGGGCTTACACCGGCTACAACCGTACGTTTAAGATAATCTACAAATTGACCGCGATGGTGATCAAAATTTACTTCACCCTGCCCTCGCTGACTATGCGTGATGCCATAGAAAAAATCTTTTAACCTCTGCCGCAATTCGTCACGAAAATCTTCCACTACTACCCCGGGTTTAAGCCGGGCCGAAACAAATGCGCGATCTACCTGGCGATCAACGCGATAAAGGATCCTGGGAAATGAAAATTCTTTTTCCATCTCATCGACAACTTCAGTCTGCAGGCGCGTCAACCTGTCAAAGATTGCTTTAACTTTGGGATATTTGCGCCAAACCTCCGCATACGCTTCTACTGCTTCCGGCACGGGCTCCACTTGGGCCAGTTGTGATGGACTGGCGTGGACAACCACGGATAAATCGGTGCCATTAAGCTCAAGCGCCTGGGAAATAGCGGCCCGGTATTGTTTTAGATATTCCGCCTTGATCCCAGCGAGCACTCTTTCGGCCTCGTCGGAAGATATCAAGCCACGGTAAAACGGCCAAGCGTAGCGCTTCAAAGTATAATCGTGCATCGTATGCAAACTGATCGCCACGCCACCTCTGACCCTTTGCCCTACATGCTCCATGATTCCGGAATGTGCGAAGTCTGTAGGATCAACATTCAGGCTCATATCCCTAGTCTGCCCCGGTTTTTTTAACCCATCTACGATATCGGCAAAGGTAGCGTTAACCGCCTTATCATGATAATCGTAGGCGTTGCTGTGCATATACGGCAGAATGCTTACTCTCTGGTTAAAGTGGGTATCTAAATATTTCATCGCCTTGATAAACATGATAAAGGGAATATGCTGCATTTTGCTCTCATGGCGTCCGCAATTACAAAAAGCGCAAGGGTTACGGCAACGGGAACTTAATTCCGCCGTGATCAAATGAGCCATTTTATTGTGATCCATTGTAAAAAATAGAGCGGAAAGATCTTCTCTGCTGATACCGGGAAAAACATCTACCGTTAAATCAAAGCAAAAGTTCTCCACCGTAGGAATACTATCTAAAAGGCCTTTGAGCCCCCGGAAGGCTTCTTCATCCCACGTAAAGGCATCAGCGCGCATACGCTTGGTAAGCCGGCGTATTTGAGTATAACGGGCTTTGCCTGTTTCGTTTAAGTAAGGATAATGGGCACGTAAAATTGTTTCACCGGTCGCGGCAAGATCAGCATATAGCATTTGAGATTCTGGGTCGGTTTGCACATGGGCCTGTTGTTTGACCTGATTGATTTTATCGACCAGTAATCTGCCGGTAGATAAATCCGAAGGATCAATGATATTCTTGCCCACTTGTTGTGGCGCAAGGGCAACCTCGACCCGGCGGCAATTACCTTGGGCTAAATGCTGGTCGACCATCGGTAACCGGTAAGGCTCTTTATGCGCTGAGTCAAGCGCACCTTTAAAACTTTCACCGCCGGAGAAATATTGACGCCTAATAGCCTTTGTCCCGAACAGCAGAACTCTCCCCGGCTCCGCCGGCCCTCTCTTTACCAAAGCGAGGGCAGAATCTTCGCTCCCCCTCTTTGTTAAAGAGGGGGTTGGGGGGAGTTCTCTTTTCACATAATTGTACGCCCCCTTCTTAAACGCCTCAATATACTTTTGATAGATCCTCTCTTTAACTTTTGGGTCTTTAATATCTACTCCGGCAAGTTTATTCTTATCCGAATAAAGTTGATTAACGATCGACTCTTTTAAAGCATTTTTATACCAGAGAGCCAAGAGCAGGCAATTGTACATTTGGCGTAATTCGCTGAAGTTTTTACCTTCGTTGATCTCTTTTTCGATCAGGGGAAGGATATGGGTTTTAAATGAATCTGCGTTTGATTGCATATTGCACATTGCAGATTGCATATTTCCGTTCCCGCTCGGCAATTTGCAATTCTCGAGAGCGCGATAATCGCTCTCGAGCATCACCTTTAATTTGGCATCGGTAATAAAGGCGCGGTATTGGTCCTGGTAAATAGTGGCCCCACCGGGGATGATCCAGACCTTGGAAAATGAATTCGTAGGGGCGGGGTTTCCCCGCCCAGGGCGCGGTGACCGCGCCCCTACGCCATTTATTTCACCCCAATATCTTTTCCCCACCTCGGTTTCGGGATAAGTTAACGATGCCGCCAATTGCTTTAACAAATAATCTTCCTTGAGCATGTCCTTACCCAGGTCCGTAACCCCCAGGCCATTAGGCACAATACGGTTGTGTTCGTAAGGCGAGAGGTTGACCCAAAGATCGCTTTCCGGCACGGTCAGAGCTGCTAAAAAATAACGGATCAACTTTTGCGTTTCCTCTTGCAGCTTATCCTGAGACATATGGCTGCTACCCTCGTCTAAGATAAAATCGAATTTTAAGGGGTTGCCGGCATAAACTTTGATACCGATCAACCGGGGTGGATCAGCTTTTTCGCTTACGGATAAAAGATTAATATGACTTGCGGAAAGTTGCGCCGACACCGGGGCTTGAGGCAGCAAAAGGCAACAGGATAAAAAAATCCCCATCGCCTTAAACCCGATAGATTTAAAGTTCAATCTAAGCACAAGGTAGATATACCATAGAATAAATAAGGAAATCCACTAATAAGAGAAAAAATAGGAGGTTTTTGAAAGCGGTTACGTAAATTTAGCTTCGGCATCAAGACGACTTGGCACGCTTACCCGGGTAAGCGCTCTCGCCTCAAATCTTTTTGACCAGCCGGGGACGAAACACAAGGTTTCTTGCGCGCTAGTCCCGCTTTCAGCGGGAAAGGCGCTGCCCCGGTCTTGCAAAAACATTCGAGGCTGCGCGCTTATCTTACCCCTTTAAAATTTTCAGGGCTTCGTCGTACTTGGCTTTGGTTTTTTTGACGATATCGTCGGGCAGTTTTGGCACCGGCGGATGCTTATCCCATTTAATACTCTCTAAATAATCGCGGACAAACTGTTTATCAAAGCTAAATTGAGCGCCGCCGGGGGCATATTCGTTTTTGGGCCAAAAACGCGATGAATCCGGCGTTAAGACCTCATCGACCAAGATAACCTTATTATTATATAACCCGAATTCAAATTTAGTATCGGCAATGATAATGCCTTTACCTAAAGCGTAACTTGCCGCCTTATTGTAGATCTTTAAACTTAAATCGCGTAGCTGCCCAGCCAGATCATTGCCGATTTTATTTTTCATATAATCAAAATCAACATTCTCGTCGTGGCCGACGTCGGCTTTGGTCGATGGGGTAAAGATCGCCTCAGGCAAACGGTCGGATTCTTTTAAGCCGGCAGGTAATTTAATACCGCAAATACTCTTCGACTTCTGGTACTCTTTCCAGCCGGAACCGGAGATATAACCGCGCACCACGCACTCAAAGGGCACGACTTTGGCCTTTTTGACGATCATAATGCGCCCCAAAAGATCCGCTTGCGCATCGCGCATCGCCGGCGGCAGGTCTTCGATATGGCTCGATATTAAGTGATTTTCGATCGTGCCTTTTAAAAAATTAAACCAGAACAGAGACATCCGGGTCAAGATCTTTCCTTTGTCGGGAATAGGTGTAGGCAAAACATAATCAAAGCAGGAGATGCGGTCAGTGGCCACGATGAGCAAATGCTCGCCCAGCTCATAAACATCGCGCACCTTGCCTTTTCGAAAAATTTTTACGTCTTTAAATTGAGTTTCGTAAAGCATAAATATCTCGGGCTATAATTTATCATAACGGGATAAGCGAGGCAAGGATTTATTGTCATTTTACTGTAGGGGCGGCTCACCGTGGCCGCCCGGGGCAGCCCTCAAAAGACGCCCTTGGAGGGCAGGCACAGGGACCTGCCCCTACATTTACACATTAAAAAGAGGCTTGGTTTTTCAACCAAGCCTCTTAGGTAAATCTAATTACTTAAACTTATGTCGCGTCGTCGGAGATTTCCATATTCACAGTACTACCCGTATAACGGACAATACCGGTAGTATTGGCATTATCATCGACATTCAGATCAAACTTTTGCGCTGAAGATGAAGCAACCTGTGTTGCAATAACATATCTTTCTTCTACAGTGGGAACGAATACGTTAGCGGTATCTTTGCGGTAAGAATATGTTCCGCCCCAAGCATCACGCTGTGGCCACTTTTCCAGGTAAGGGCCGCTCCAGGCAGTCGTACCATCATTAGCAATAAAACCGGTGGTGTTATTGTTTGACGGCCAGCTACCCGTATCGCTGTAATAACTCATCGCGCCGGTCTTGATATTGCGGTAATCGCCTTCAAGCCCGGAGATACGCGACTTCTCGATCGCCTTAAATGCATTCGGCGCGACGATGGCCGCCAGAATCGCAATAATAGCGATAACTACGATCAACTCGATCAATGTAAAACCTGTCCCTTTACGCATCGGCCACCTCCTTATAAGAGTTCGTTATTAAGAAAACTACTAGTTTTAGTATATCAACAAAAATCTATTTTTCAAGAAAATTATCTTTATTTAAAAGATAATCCGGCTACGCCTCATTATATCGATTGGGTAACGCGCGCCACCTCTTCCGGTGTGGTCATGCCGGAGAGCATTTTTTCAATCGCCGATTGCCTTAATGTACGCATACCTTTTTTCTCGGCGGCGTCGCGGATATCGTCTGCCGAGGCCTTCTTTAAGATCATCTCCTGGATCTCGGTGTCTACACACAAAAGCTCATAGATGCCGGTACGCCCTTTATAACCGGTATTGCTGCATAATTTACAGCCTCTGCCGCGGAAAAGCTTTAGGTTGGATATATCTTTGCCTTTAAGCTCTAAAGTATCTATAATGACCGGGCTGGGAATATACTCCTCTTTACATTTGCTGCATACTTTACGCATCAGCCGCTGGGCTAAAACACCTAAGATCGAACTAGAAACGAGAAACGGCTCAATACCCATATCTACAAGGCGCGTAAAAGTGGTCGGTGAATCATTGGTATGCAAAGTCGACAAAACCAGGTGGCCGGTAAGCGCCGCCTGAACGGCGATCTCGGCGGTTTCTTTATCACGGATCTCACCGACCATTACAACATCCGGATCCTGGCGCAAAAAGGAACGTAACGCCGTAGCAAAAGTCAACCCCGCCTTAGGATTGATCTGCACCTGGCGGATACGCGGGAATTGATATTCCACCGGGTCCTCGACGGTCATTAAATTAATATCTTCTTTGTTTAATTTTTGCAAGGCCGAATAAAGCGTCGTGGTCTTACCGGAACCGGTCGGGCCGGTGACCAGGATAATCCCGTAAGGCTGTGCCAGAACGCCTTCAAATTTTTTTAATTCATCTTTGGGAAAACCTAAGTTTTCCAAGCCTAAGGTCATATTACTTTTATCCAAAATACGCAAAACAACATTTTCGCCATGGACCGTCGGACAAGTCGAAGCACGAAAATCAATATCCTTCGTGCCGACCTTCATCATGATGCGGCCGTCTTGCGGCATACGTTTTTCGGCAATATCCAGATTAGCCATGATCTTAAAACGCGAGATGACCGCGCCCTGGAGGTCCTTAGGCAAAAAACTATGGGTATTTAAAACACCGTCGATGCGGTAACGTACGCCGACAAATTTTTCTTCCGGCTCGATATGGATATCCGAAGCATTGGCCTGCACGGCTTCAACGATTAAAATATTTACCAGCTTGACGATAGGTGCCTCTTCACCCATGTGCTCGGAATCTTTTAATTTTTCCTTATCAATCGAATTGACGATCTCGCGGATCGTACCGGCACCGCCGTAATATTGGTCCTGAGCCTTACGGATCGCCATCTCTTCCGCCAAGACCGGCTCGATCGTGCAACCGGTAACGCGGCTTAACTCGTCGATAACGAAAACATTGGTAGGGTCGATCATCGCGACAGTCAGGATGTAATTCATCTTAAAAACCGGGATGACTTTATACTTTAAGGAAATATCTTCCGGAACAAGGCCGACCACTTCCGGCTCGATAATATAATTGGAAAGGTCGAAGGCGCTGATGCCGGTCTGCTTGGCCATGGCACGCGTTAATTCTGCCTGGCCGATCCAGCCTTTTTTAACCAGGATATCGCCTAAACGCTCGCCGGTCATCTTCTGGTCTTCTTTGGCATCATCTAACTGCTGACGGCTGATGTAGCCATCCTCAACCAGGATCTCACCTAATTTATCGGCGTTTTTGTCGGCCATAAGGTCACTTATCGGCGGAAATCTGCGCCATCAGCTTCTGACGGCTATCGGAAAGTTTTTTGACTTTACCTTCTAAGACCGCCAGCCTATCCCATAAGTGCCGGTCGCGGGGGCTTGGCGCCTCTTTTTCGGAGAGCATTTTGGTAACAGTTTTTTCTTTATCATACCATTCGCCCACGCCATGTTTTTCCTTGGCCATCATTTTATCCACTATCTGTGGTGTAATGATCGTCGGCGAGACAAAGATCAAAAGCTCGGTTTTATCATGGGTATTCTTAGTACTCTTGAAAAGCCTGCCTAAAAAAGGCACATCGCCCAAAACCGGGACTTTGGTCTCACCCTTGACTACTGTATCGGATATTAAGCCGCCGATAATCAGAGTTTTACCATTACCAATAATCGCCTTGGTGTCCGCAGTACGCGAATCCACGATCGGAATAGTATAAGTTATCGTATTGCCCTGGCCGTCACTAGCGCTAACAGGGTAATCCGAAGAGTGCTCACTGACATCGGGATGAAGATCGAGAGAAATATTACCATCATCTGTGATCGTGGGGGTCGCGACCAGGGTAATACCTACCGGCACGAAAGTCACGGTCCAGGTAACCTGAGGCGCCGTACTGGCAGTCCCGCCTGTAGTTGTGGTGCCGGAGGTAAGGGTCGGCGTCGCATATGGAAGATTTTTTACCACCTCGATCTTTGCCGGGTGGTTATTCACTCCCGTGATCGAGGGAGCCGACAAAATCGTGGTATCATAATTATTGGCTAAAGTCTGGAGCACCACATTGATGTTTTCATCGGAGATCGTAAAAGTAAAGGGATTTTGAGTCGCGCCGCTTGTCCCCGGAGGGTAATTGGTCTGCTGGTAAGGAATAGACTGCGACAACCCCTTTGTAGTGCTCTGGCCGTAATTGAAATGGCCAAATTGCAGCGGGCCCTGGGTCCCATCCTTGGCAAAAACATTCCAGTTGATCCCCATGGAGCACTCGCCGGTAAGATGCACCTCAACGACGCGCGCTTCGATCAAGACCTGGCGCGGAGAGACATCGACCATTTTTACATAATCTTCGACTTGTTTTAAATTTTCCGGATAATCAATGACCATGATCGAATTCGGTTCCGCACCGGCCAAGATCTGCCCATCGGCAGAAAGTAAATTCGTATTGCCCGCGGATGTTTTCTTGATCGATGTCGGCGTTGTGACTACCGTCAATGACGCCGCCGATGACGCGGACAGCTGTGCTGCTGATGACGAAGATGATCCGCTAGCAGGCATAGCCTGGGGATAAACCGGTAACGCCAAAAGTACTGCCAACCCTACAGAAAAAATATTTTTTAATGTTTTCATTTTGCTGCCTGCCCTCCCATAAGGTCATTAGCGCTGACATATTGAAGCTTAATAATCCTTTTCTCTTTTTCCCGGTCCGCCATTTTTATAAAATCAGCCACTTTCTCTACGTTCTCCGGATAATCAACGACCATGAATGAATTGCCCTGCACGTCCGGAATCACATAACCGTCAGATGAAAGCAGCTTTTGAAAAACGATCTTTTCATTGGTCATGGATGAAGTTGCGCTAGTCTCTTTATTTTCCGCCGAGGCCGAAGAACCTGCCGGCTGGCCGGCAACCGGAGCCGCAGCGGACGGCCCGGAGGAACCCTGGCTTGAAGATGTCACGTTAGAGGTAGTCTCCACAGAAACAATACTACCCAAACGCAAGTGGTGAAGGGCAAAATTTCTCGCGATAAGGTTGGGCCGTATAATAATAACCCTGCCTTTCTTCTCCATCTTTAAATTCTTCATATCCACGATCGTTTGCAAGGCTTCCTCTAAACCGATATCGCTTAAACTGGCGGTGATCGTCCCGGAAACTTTATCATCGACCACAATATTTAAACTATAGTCGCGCGCCATAAGCCTAAAAAGGTCCAGCAGCGGCGTATTACGCAATTCGATCGAGTAGCGTGACGCATTTTTTTCGGATGGCTTGATATCCATGACCATCAAACCTAAAGCATCACTTGCCGCCGGTTCATCCGGCTTAATATCATTATTATCAGCCGGCGCTTGCGCCGGAGCAACGGGATCTTTTGCCGCCGGAGCAATAGACGCACCCGGTGCGCCCTCCTGTGCATAGGAAGCGAAAGCGGCTATGAATAAGAATAAGATCAGCAGGCGCACAATTTTCATTGGAACCTCAGATTTACAATATATTCACGGCTGGCATCCCTTAAGATCACATTATTACGGTTTATTTCGACTACTTCCTTATTATAGATCTTGTCGTGGAGCTTAAGTATCTTTCCATCAATGATCGCATATGCGTTCTTGGCTGCAGTAAATATTGCCGAGAGCCTTGCGTTGGCGAGGACCTCGCGGCTGTTTTCGCCGAACGTCCTTTCTTCTTCGATAGTAAGAAACGGATTGACCCGCCTTATGCTATCTTCTTTCGGGTCGCTGAAGACCGCGCTCTTTGCGTCCACCTTCTCTAATTTTTCTTGTGTAGCTTTTGTCACATTATGCTTCATGCCCATCTTGCCCGGCGGCGGCGGTGGAGTATCTTTTGCACAGCCAACAAAAGCCAAAACCAGCAATATGATTAAAAATCTCATATGCGCCCCAAAATTTCCTGCAAACGGCCCAGATCCACCTCGGTGTATTCGCGCCATTTGTTTACCGGATTACGCCGCGATTCCGGGAAAACACCTTTTTTTTCATACCGGATCAATGTCTGTTTAGAGATGCCTAATTTTTCGGCGATCTCCTGCGCGTTAAAATAATTTTGCCTGGCCATCAAGTGCATTTAAAGCCCGCCTGGAGTGATTTGATATACCTTAATATTACCTGTCATGCTTCCATTACAATACTTTTCGCAAAACAAATCAATGACCTAAAGCGTAAAAAAAGTATATTTTGCAATATCTGGTGGGCAAAACAAGTTCCTACTACCTGTGGTGTGGGTTTTGAGAATAAAAGTGCGAAAATACCTATTTGTTGAGGTTGGATAAAAGAGGCAAACGGATCGTCACGGTTGTACCTTTGCCTAATGCACTGTTAATACTGATCGTGCCTTTGTGGCGCTCCACGATAAGCTGAGCTAAGGCAAGGCCCAGGCCGGCATTTTTTCCGGCAAATTTCGTCGTAAAAAACGGCTCAAAAATATGGGAGAGGTCTTTCTCGGATATCCCCGTACCGGTATCGCTGAAATCGACTTGGCAAAATTCCGCATTCTGGCTTACCTTAATAACGATTGCTCCACCATCCGGCATCCCCTCAGAAGCATTGGCGGCCAACCCGGCAAAGACCTGGCTTAAGGCATTTTTGTCGGCATCGACAATAATCGCCTCGTCCGGCCATTGCTTGGCAATCGTGATATTTTTCCCGGAAATTTTATCATCAGCAAAAAGTAAACCGTCCTCAACCACCGTCCTTATGTCGACCGAAGCGGTATCGATCTTTTGCAGGCGCGAATATTCCAAAAGCCGAGTGATGATACTATTGGCGCGTTTGACTGCATCCTTGATCATGGTAACCGATTCCTGGATATCTTTATTCTCCGGCGAAGTATTGACCGATAAAAGATACGCCCCCTGGACAATGATCGCCAAGGGGTTACGTATTTCATGAGCGATGCCGCCGGCAAGCTTTCCTATAACCGCCATCTTTTCGCTTTCTAAAAGCCGCTCCCGCGCCTCTTTCAACTTGCGGTAAGCCGCAACCAGCGCTTCTTCGGATCTTTTTAAATTGCTGATATTCTTCGCCACATAAACAAAGTGAGAAATGCTGCCATCGCGCCTTTTAGCCGGCGTACAACTTGCAGAAACTGATATTTCATACCCTTTGGTAGTCCTCCACAAACCTTCCCAGCTGCGCAACCGGCCGGAAGCAAAATCTTCTTTTTGCAAAGAAAACTTTTCTGAAGTAAGTATCGCCATAGGCTTGCCCAACAGGCCGTTAAGCTCATAACCTAAAAGATTTAAGGCACCCTCATTAGCAAATTCTATCTTACCTTTGTTATCGCAGACAATGACACAATCGACCATATCGCGTATGATCTCATCGACCAAATGGCTGGGCACTCGAAAACCAACCTTAAAGTTACCGAAACCGAAGATCTTTTTAAAAAGTTTCATCTTGAATTCCATTATAGTTCACTCGTTAAATGTTGCAACGAACTTTTTAGTATGATATAGTTTTTATATGTTACCGGAAAATTCAGAATTTAGAGCTTTGATCCTGTCTAAAGACGAAGTAACCAAGGGCTTTTTAAAAAGCCTCGTCGAGGGCGAAGGTTGGACGCTGAAAGAAGCCGAGTCGGAAGATACCGTCATCGACACTCTCATCAAAAATAAATTTGATATTTTACTGATCGACTTTGAGACTTCCGGTGCCATTGATATTTGCAAACAGATCCGCGCTAATTTCAGCCTGCGCTACCTGCCGGTAATGGTCTTGATCGAAAGATCGCGCACCATCGAAAAGATCAAGACGATCTATGCCGGAGCCGATGACTATATCGAAAAACCGATCACCTCCGGAGAGATCTTGACCCGAATGAAAGTTAACCTTTGGCGCGCCAGCCGCGATCTAGACGCCAACCCATTGACCCGGCTTCCCGGCAACGTTACCATTTTAAAAGAGATCAAAAGCCGCCTTAATAACAGCGAAAAATTTTGCGTGGCTTACGCCGATATCAATAAATTCAAAGAGTACAACGACTACTATGGTTTTGAGTGGGGCGACAAAGTGATCCAGCTTACTGCCGATACCATAACCGCGGCACTGCGCGAAATGGGCACAAAAAATGACTTTTTAGGGCACATCGGCGGGGATGATTTTATCTTTGTCACCGATTGGACATCGATCAAAGATGTGTGCGAAATGATCATCGAAAGATTTGACAAGGCTATCCCCTCTTTCTACAAAGAAGAGGATGTGAAACGCGGTTACATTATCGTAAAAAACCGCGAAGGAAAAATTACTGCGAGTTCCATTTTAAGCCTTTCGATCGGTATCGCCACCAACCAGAACCGCGCCTTCAAGCATGTAGGTGAGGTGGTCCAGATCGCAACCGAGCTAAAGGCTTACGCAAAAACCTTTGCCAAAAGCATCTACACGATAGAGCGGCGTACTTAATTATTGCCAAAACAAAAGCAGACGTGTAAAATAAGCCTGATATGGAAGAAAAATCCCAAGATAAAGCACAAGAGATCCAGCTGGTGATCTTTAAGATCGGCCCGGAAGAATTTGCCGTCAATATTCAACAAGTGCGCGAGATCGTGCGCCTTATCCCCATCACACCGATTCCGCGCTCATCCGAATTTATTGAAGGTGTCGTTAATCTACGCGGCCAGGTCTTGATCGTAATGGACTTGGCTAAACGCTTAGGCCTTGCCTCAACAGCGCATACCGAAAAAACCCGCATTGTCGTCGTCGAAGTCGATGAGTCCTCTGTCGGCATGATCGTCGATGATGTAACGGAAGTATTGCGTTTAGGCACCGACAAGATCGTCAAGACGATCGACCTTGCCGAAACCGATATCACTAAAAAATATATTACCGGTATCGGCAAATTAAAAGACCGCCTATTGATCCTTATTGATTTATCTGCCGTACTCTCTACCGAAGAACTCGAACACGCGGAAAAGATACGTAAATTAGAAGAAACCGCCAACCCCGTCGCTCCGAAAGAAAAGTAAAAAATAAGGCAAGCGTAAAACCTGCCCCTGTATTAATCAATTTATTGGGTTATTCTTTTTTATCCGGCTTATCGGGATCTTTATCTAAGAGGGCTTTTTTGAAGGCTTTGACACTTTCACCCAGAGCTTTAGCGATCTCGGGCAGGCGCTTGGCGCCGAACAAAAGCAACGCCACCAATAAGATGACGACTAATTCACCGAACCCGATCCTGCCCATGATTCAATTACACTCTTTAGGCGCCGATCGGTATTGAGCTTACTTTATCAAAAGAGATCGCGACTTCCCATTCCTGGCCGCGCACCATCACACGATTGACATGGCCCTTTACGTAGTAAGGAAAATCCATTACCTTAAATTGCCCGTAAACCGTCTCGCCGACATTAACGGGTTTGTGCATATTGACCCGCATCCCACCGGCGCTGACATCGATGATCTGGCCCTTGTCCTTTACCTCGGCACACGACACAACCGCTACGTCTTCACCTTCGCGGAACCACCGGCCGAATTGTCTTTTGTCTTCCATGGCTTTATCCTCCTTATTGGGAGAGTTTGTTATCCTTTAACGCCCAGGACATCGAAGAGTTTTTTCAACGATTCCATATCCGGGAAGAATAAGAAAAAGCCTTCGAATTTGATATCTTTGACCTGCAAACGGGTCTTAATAAAAATCGCTTCATCGCTATGCTGGGCGATCTGGATAAACAAAAAGTCTAAGAGCGCGCCGACCATATCGATCGCTAAAGACGGTATACCATACATGATCGTCAACCCGCTCATATCCGAAAGCGCGTTCATATAAGCGCCGGTAACAATATTGACCATCTCTTTTAATGACGATTGAAATAAAACATCTTCCGTATCAACAGAATCCGGATCCTGGCCCAACAGCGTCGCGCCTAAAAATTTCGCCTCCTTAGGAGGAAGCAAGAAAAATATCCGGCCACCGATCTCGCCTTCAACACCGATGTCTAAAACAAAATAAACGTCTTCCGGGTTACCTAAAATCTTATCCAGCGACTCAAGCGGAATGATCTTAGTCTCGGGCAGAGCAATATCGACCTTGCAATTGAGCATCTCAGCCAGAGCTGTAGCGGCTCGGCCGGCTCCAATTGTGCCGATCTCTCTTAAGAGGTCCAAATGGCTTAATGATATCCGTTTTTCGTCACTCATGTAAGTACTCCATTATTTTACCCGGTATATCGGCAATTGGCAATACACTATCCGCTAAACCCTCATGGACAACACCCTTGGGCATACCATAAACTATGCAACTATGTTCGTCTTGAGCAATGACCTTGCCGCCCTTGGCTTTGATCTTGCGGCAGCCCTCAAGGCCGTCCTTACCCATGCCGGTCAAGATCACGGCAATAATTTTTCCATCAAAATTATCGGCTAAAGAAGACATCGTAACGTCGACCGCCGGTTTCACATAATTTACTAAGGCCGTATCGTCAAGGCGCAGGCAATAACTCTTTTTCTCGCGCGATAACCGCTCTACCACCATATGCTGGCCGCTTTTTGCGACATACCCGACATTCTTTAAAAGCAAATCACCATCTTCTACCTCTTTGCAGCGCACGCTGGAGTACCACCCCACCCGCTCGGCAAAAGTCTTGGTAAACCCCTTGGGCATATGCTGGATAATCAAAAAATTTGCCCCGCAATTAGCCGGCATCTGGCTCATCACATCCATGATCGCTTTAGGCCCGCCGGTCGATGCTCCGATCACGACCACCGTGTCTGCCGGCGGCATCTCTTTCTCGCGGTAAAAGTTTTTTAAGACAAAAGGCACTTTAGGGTTTACCTGCGATAAAGCTTTTATCTTGGCGATGATCTCATCTTTAAAATTATAAAGGTCCAATGAGACCTCGCCTGACGGTTTAGGTATAAAATCTAAGGCGCCAAGCTCCAGGGCTTTGATCGCGGTCTCTGCCCCTTTCTGAGTATAAGCCGAAAGCATCACAACTCTTGACGGATGCTCGCGCATCAATTGCTCTAAAACTAAAAGCCCGCTCATATCCGGTAAATTTACATCAAGGGTAATAATATCGGGAGCAAGCTGGGGGATTTTGATCAGCGCTTCCTGGCCGTATTTGGTGGTACCGACCACCTCGATCTCATTATCTGCCGATAAAATATCGGCAATAACTTTTTGCATCAATACCGAATCTTCTACAATAAAAACTTTTATCTTCTTCATAAGATCTTCTCGCCATGAAAAAGGGTTTTAACCGCCACCTTGCCGGTTGCAGAATCGACAAAGATCGTGCGCCCTGAGTTACCGCCGATATCTTCACCGATAAGTTTAACATTGTTCGCGGCAAAGATCTCCTTGGCTACCTCGGCATTACGTGCGCCGATATTAAACACACTACTTACCGGGATCGAACTGAACATATGCGCCCCACCAAAAATTTTCGCCTGCAACAATATCGGCTGGCACCCTCGTTTTTTAAGCTCCTCAAGCATTGCCGCGATCGCCGAATCAACAAATTTGTAGGGGTTACTCTTTACCCGGCCTTCATCGATCTTAGGAAGCATAGGGTGCGCTAAGGCAGCAAGTTTCTTGAAGCTATCATAAAGCACAATGCCAAGGCATGAACCAAGGCCTCGTGTTACGATCACTGCCGGGCTTGAGGCCAACTTCATATCGGCCATGCCCACTTCTATAATTGTACCTGTTGAATCCATTCTTAGGAGGGTTTGATTAGTATTACTCTCCCGCGACCCTTCTTATCGCTTCGACTACGCGAGAAGGCTGGAACGGTTTAACAATAAAATCCTTTGCCCCGGCCTGGATCGCTTCAACGACCAATGCATGCTGCCCCATCGCAGAGACGATCACGATCTTCGCCTGTGGATCGCGTTTAATGATCTCACGCACCGCGGCGACGCCATCGATCTCCTCCATTTTAGGCATAACGATATCCATGGTCACCACGTCCGGCTTTAACTCCACATACTTATCAATGCCTTCCTTACCGTTTTCCGCTTCGCCGCATATTTCGAAACCTTCCTTCTTGAGGATGTCGGCGAGCATCCTGCGCATGAAAAGCGCATCATCAACTATTAACACTCGCATTGCCATTTTTCAAACCTCCTTTCAATTCGATTAAATCAACTCGCGCGCACCCGATTCTAATAGGCGCCGATTTTCCTGTAAATACGATTTATCACATCAACACTTTTAAACAAGTGGCGTAATTTTATGCTCACGCTTTCGATCTTACCCAATACCAGGCAACCGTCAGGGTTTAACGCGCCATACATATCTTCAAGGAAATCGCGTGATTTTTGCCCATGAAAATAAATCCGCACATTGCGCAAAAAAACCGCGTCGATCTTTTCAAACACCTCGTCTGTGATAAGGTTATGCTTTTCAAATGAAACCACGCTCTTTACCGGAGCCTTGACTTGCCAGGTGTCTTCATCTAAACGGCCGTTCTTGGCCGGTAAAAACTCAAAGTATTGCCCCAGCAAAGCCTGGGACACATTGGCTAAAGCCTCTCTGCAATATACTCCTCGCCGCGCCTTGACCAGGGCATCAAGATCGATGTCGGTCGCGTAAATTTTAAAAGAACAGGCGATATTGTTCTCGCGTAAATACTCACTCACCAAGATCGCCAGGGAATAACTCTCTTCCCCGCAGGAACAACCACACGACCATATTTTCAATGCACGATCATCACGCCGGGCATTTTCTATCAGTTCCGGCAAACAATTTTTTCCGAAAGAACTAAACACATCTGGATCGCGAAAAAATTCCGAAACATTGATGCACAAATTCTCCAAGAACATTTCCCACTCTGCGGGATTATTCTCTAAAAGCGCAATGTATTCATCCAGATTAGCGGCTTTAACGTGCCCTAACCTTGCCAAAAGCCGGCGTGCCACAAAACTTAAACGGTAACTGCTTAAATCAACCGCCTTCTTTTCCTTAGCATATAATAAAAACCGGCTGACGTCACTGCACTCTGGTTCCGGCATTCACACCAACTTAAGCCTTAATGCTGCGAGCGTTTTTTTACTACGCCTATGGCTTTAGTAAGCTCTTTAGCCACATCGGCTTTTAATTGTAACTCAAGCTCTGCTATTTTAGCATAAATCCTGCCCTTCTCCGTAACTACATATTTGGGCTGGAGCTTATTCAGCGCAATCGCCAGAATATCAAAGCGGCACTTAGCGCAGCGGCAAAGGCCGTCCGTCTCGGCAAAAACTTCGTCGAGAACAAACGCCGCCACATCTTCCATATAGTTGTGCAAACTGATTGAATGTTTTTTCATGCTATTATTTTACATTAACTACATCTAAAATCAAGACTACTCTTCCATCACCCAGAATCGTAGCCCCGGTTATACCGCGCACGCGCTTTAAAAATGCCCCCAATGGCTTAACTACTACATCCTGTTCGGAGATCACCTTGTCCACGACCAAGCCTAAACTTTTTGCCCGGCCTTCAACGATCACAACCGAAAGTTGGTCATCTTCGCTATCCGCGCTTTTTATTCCCAGCTCGTGATTTAATCGCAAAATAGGGATTATCTCATCCCGTAAGCGTATCACTTCAATGTCCTTCACCGGTTTGATCTCCGAAGCCGAGACCTTAACCGTCTCGCGGATGTTCATCAAAGGGATCGCATAAATCTGATCGCCTAAACCGACCAACATCGCCTTAATGATCGCCAAAGTCAGCGGCAAAGTCAAAACAAAGGTAGTACCTTTCCCCTTCTGTGTATCCATCTCAAGGCGGCCGCCCAGCATATCCAGACGCGTACGCACCACATCAAGGCCAACGCCACGGCCCGAGATATCCGTAACTTCTTCTTTCGTAGAAAAACCGGGGAGAGTAAGGATATCCAAGATCTTAACTTTGTCTAGCTCGCCTTTTTCATCGGCCGGAATAAACCCGCGTTTTTTAGCCGACGCAAAGATCTTTTCGAAATCCATCCCACGGCCGTCATCGGAGATTTCTATAATGATATGGCCTTTTTCACGAAAAACCTTGATCGTGATCTTACCCTTAGGATCTTTACCCAAGCTTAAACGTTCACTCTCGGTTTCAATACCGTGATCGATCGAGTTACGGATAAGATGGATCAATGGATCACCGATCTCATCCAGGATCACGCGATCGAGCTCAATATCGCTACCGGCTATCTCCAACTCAATATCTTTGCTCATCTGCCGCCCCAAGTCACGCACCATGCGAGGAAAATTATCCAAAATAAAAGATATCGGCAAGAGGCGAAGCTTAAGCGCTTCGTCCTGCAACGTCGCGACCAAGCGCGCCATAAACGAGCTTACGGTGTCAAGCTGGTTATAATCTTTGCTTTGTGAGATCTGCACCAGGCGGCTCTTGGCGATCGAGAGCTCGCCCATTAAGTTCATGATCTTATCCAGGCGCTCCACGGGAATGCGCATGCTCTGGATCTTTTTTACCGATGCGCCAAGGTCTTTGCGCGACAATTTTTCTAACGTCGAAACATCTAATTCGTTAACATCGACCTTTTCTACCTCGGATATCCGGGAAAGTTCGGTTTTAATAGAATTTTTATCATTGACCGTTGCCACGACGATCTCAAAAATTCCTTCAAAATCCTCATTCTTTAAAGTTTCTTCCGAAGGGAATACCTTCAGGATCTTGCCCAATTCTTTGGCGCGGTTCAACACCAAAAAAGCACGCACGCCGCGCATAGAACAACTCTTCACAAAAGTCGTCTCAACGCGCAAAATATTTTTCCCTTCGGCACGCAATTTATTTACCACCAACGGGCTCAAGTTGTCGGTTCTTTCTTCCCGGACATAAGTTTTTACCTGTTTTTCGTTGACCGGCAAAATACTATCGATCTTGATAAGATATTCTTCGATCGACATATCGACTTTCTTGTCGTCTTTTAGGGCATCGACCAAAGTGATAAAAACATCCACGCTCTCAAAGATGATATCCATAACCACCGGTGTTAACTCAACTTTTTTTGTACGGAAGGCATCGAAAGCATCTTCAAATTTGTGGGCAAATTCCGCTAATTCATTATAACGCATGGTCGCCGCCATGCCTTTTAAGGTATGCATCAAACGAAAAATTGTATTTATCGCGTCTTCGTCTCGAGGGTTCTTCTCAAGGGCAACAAGGGATTTATTGACTTCTTTTAAATATTCCTGACTCTCAGCAAAAAATAAATCCCGATAACTTTTATCCATTTAGAAGGCGGTTAATTTTCACCAAGAACGCGCTTGACCACTTCTAAGAGCTTTTCGGCAGTAAAAGGCTTTACCACGAAATCTTTTGCGCCAAAAGAAAGAGCCTCTTCAACTAAACGCCGCTCAGCTAAGGCCGAGACGACTACAATATTAGCGCGAGTATCCATGGTCATAATCTGCTTAACGGCGGTAATGCCATCCATCTCTTCCATTTTTGGCATCACGATATCCAAGGTCATCATGTCGGGCTTAAGTTTTTTATATAACTCTACCGCTTCAATCGCGTTAGCGCCCTCACCGCATATCTCGTAACCGCTCTTGGTCAAAATACCTTTGATCAGGTTGCGCATAAACAGCGCGTCATCCACAACTAATATTTTCTTTCCCATAGCTTTTAATTATACCTCCCAAATGTTGCCTATCAAGCAAATTTTAAACTGTATTATATTTTCTGATATATCCGCGAATGTGTTTTTGTTTCTTTAAATACAAGCCTAGCCTCCGGAACAAGGTTTTCTGTCTCGCCGACGATCAAGTACCCTTTAGGTTTAAGCGAACGATAAAACCTATCGACGCTCTGTTCCTGTAAGGCTTTATCAAAATAGATAAAAACATTGCGGCACAAAATCATATCAACGTTTTCAATATAATCTAAAGCAGTCAGGTCCAGGTATTTTACCTCGACCAAATCCTTTACGCTATCGCTGACATAATAGCGCCCGTCACGAAAAGAAAAATATTTATCAAAATTAAAATGAAAAAAGCCCTTTAAAACATTGCGAATAGTATTCATTGAGTCGTAAACGCCTTCACGGGCCTTCCCTAAGCTGTACTGATCGATATCCGTCGCATATATCTTGACCGGCATCTTGAAATTATTTATCTCCCGCGCAATAATCGCTAAAGAATATGGCTCTTCACCATGAGCACAGCCGGCACTCCACAAGACTGTAGGCTTATTGGCGCTAGCGTTTCTCTCGATTATCTCCTCCATAATATCTTTGAGCGTCATCCAGACATAAGGATCACGAAAGAATTCGGAAACATTGATCGTAAGCGCTTCAAACAAGGCTTCATATTCATGAGGATTACCGGCAATAACCGAGAGGTATTCGGCATACGAATTTACTTTATTCGCCATTAATCGCAAAGCAATGCGCCTTTTAAGTATCGGCCGCCGGTAACCGCTGAAATCAACACCACGGTCATCACGAATACGGTTGATCAAGTCATCTAAAGCCTTTTCCTTATCCTCTTCATTGGTGTGCGGCGGATGCTCACTGACTTCGCTGATTGTGCGGTTAATCGTGCTAAACATCTCGGAAAGGTTTTTACGGCTTAGTTCTCTTTCCATGACGCGGTACTGCGGGTCATCGGTATCCAGATAAACTGGAGGAAATGCCGCCGCAAGCTTCTTCAGCATCAAAGCTTTGCATTGTTCACAAGTACAAATATCAAAACGTAGGCCGAGATTCCGGTCTAAAAAATAGCTTAAGACCCCCTCCATAACGTTTTTCACATTACCCATTGATGAAAAAATTATTGTTTAGCTTGATTCAATTCATACAAACTTAGAGCGATCGAAAAGAGTAAACACATCATCGAAAAAAACAAAATTTCCTTGTAGCTAACCCCAAAAGGAACGTCGCTGAAACTCAATACCCGTAACGCAATGCCTACTACGAAACTTATAAACGCCAACGCCACAAAAAGATCATCGCCCACACTGTAAACTTTACGCATACGCCCCCCCCTTTTTTTTAGTACTCAATACATGTACAAAGCCAACAATAAATACATATTCTGCAACGGCAAAATCGCATCATCGCGATCAATCGAAACTTTCTCTACAGAAAATGCCGCTTTAAGGGCATAAACGTCTTTCAGGTAATTTAAAAGCGATACGAAACCACCCTTAAACTTTAGAGAAACAAAGACCGCCTTAGACTTGGCTAAACCCATGCTCCGCGCCAAATCGGCATTAAGATTTATACTACCTCCCTGCATTGCCGACGCAGGGCGATCGGGGTTAATATAATATATTTCCGGATCTTTCAAGCCATCCTTCCCCGCCAAAAGGCTTGCTTCTTTTATTACCCCCAAAACCGCTGCCTCATCAGGTAATACCATGGTTTTTACGTAACTATCCAAGTTATTAAGCTCGGTTATATCTTTGCGAAACTTTTCTAATTTCTTTTTAGCGACTTTGGCCTCACTTATGATCTTCTCATGTTCATGCTTTTGTTCGGCCAATTTAGGGGTCTTGGCCATTTCCAATATAAACAAAGTAAAAAAGACCACGATGGCCAGCACAATCCCCGCAATGATCAATTTAAAGCTTTTCATTAATTGGTAAACTTAAAATCTGCCGATAAAGAAAAATTTCTTACCTGCACCGAAGTAAGCGCTACTTTATCCTGAGAAATAACCGGTTTTATCGCCTCGATCGGCGCGAAAGTAAGCTGCACATTAGTAAAATGCTCACTATCACTAAGCGCCTGCGTCAAAGAATCCGCGATCTTCAAGCCATTCTCGTAATCTGCGGTACAAAAGGCATCGATCGCCACATGATAAACACGTAAAGCTTTGGCTTTTTTACCGCGTGCCCCGGGTAAACCTGATCCCGGTTCATCGCCCATACCTATCTTAAGGCTCCTTAAAGTCACTTCGCGTGGCAAAATACGGCGCAATTCGCTTAATGCGCCTTTTACGTCTATGCGCTTACTGGCTATTGTCTGAGCCTCCTTAAGGCGCACATCGATCTCCTGCTTCTGCTCTTCGCTGCTCTTAAGCATACTGATCACGCCTTGAGATTTTTGCGCTTCAAAATCGAGCTTTTGTATGCTTCCCGACAAAATATTATTGTCCATGTAGACCTTAAGCCAAGATAAAAATGTCAAAGAAAATATAACAATCGATACAAATATTATACTTAACTGCCGCTGGAAAACAACTTTTTGTTTCTTGATATCTTCGGGTAAAAAGTCAATCGCTTCTTTTTTCCGCTGAACCAAAGGCACGCTCAAGGCCAATGATGCCGCCGCAGAAAAAGACAAACGGCTCTCCTCAAAGACCTTTTTACTCTCCGCTTTAAGATTCATTTCCATGTAACCAAGGGGGTCTAAGGCTTCGATCCCGGAAAAGAATTTCTTTAAGATCGGCACCAGGTTTTTTATCTGAGCGCCGCCGCCAAAGATAAAAACATTGTCGACACGGCTACCATGAGTCTGCTCGTTATAATAAATAAGGCTGCGCCGGATCTCGTTGACCAGGCGCTCGATCTCCGCATCCCAAAGCATACGTAACTCTATAAGATTAACGCCCTGTGTCGTCGCGTCGCCTTTTAAAGATGCTTCATACTTCTGGCGCATGATCTCTTCGGCCACTTTGACTTTATCTTTTAAATCAATATCGATCTCCGGCACGCCTTCATCATGCAGTAACTTTTCTACCTCAGCAGTCTTGACCCCCAAGCTTGAAGCAAAATGGGCGATCATGTCTTTTAACCCGAACTTTACGTTACGATAAAAGTGAAGCTTCCCCTTTTTAGTGACAGTAATATCGATCGACTCATAGCCCATGTCCACAAACGCACTATTTTGCTTATAAAGCTCGCTGTCGCGTGCCAAAATGTTGGTAATCGTATAACAAACCGGGCTTAGCAGCGCCGGGACCACCCCTTCGAAAAATTCAAAAAGCTTCAGCGTATCCTCGATCGCTGTCTTTTCTGTTTTAATGATCAAGACTTCGTAACGCGTAACCTTACCCACCACCACATCTTCCAGCAAAAGGTATTCAAAAATACTATCCGGCCCGGGGGTGGGGAGCATTTTCTTGCGCGCTTCATTGACCGCAGCGACCTCGATCTCTTTTTTACCCATCTTGGGCAATTCAAGGACTAAAACGATCGTACGCGATGAAGGGATATTGATCGCCACGTCCATAGAGCGTAATTCACGCAGCGGTATATGCGCTGAGATACTGTCATAAAGGCCTTTATGGCTTACTTTGGTAGGCGCTTCGTAAGGCGTGGGGAAAGAAAAGGCATCTACCACCACCAGCTTTGGCTTACGCTCAAGGCGGACAACCTTTACCGCATTACTCCCTACATCGATACCTAAAATATCTGCCATAAATTAACCGAGTTTCTCCACCATCTGGAACATCGGCATAAAAATCGACATAGCAATGCCACCGACCACCGCACCCATAGTAACGATCATGATCGGCTCAAAGGAGGTAAAGATCTTCCTTACCGCCGAAGCTACCTCTTTATCATAATATTCAGCAATTTTAAGCAAAGAGTTGGTTAACGAGCCTGTCTGCTCGCCGACCGCGATCATGCGAATAACCATTTGAGGGAATTCACCGCTGACCTGCAATGATGCAGCCAATTTTTCTCCGACATTTACCGAATCGCGCGCATTGCCGATAGCGCGCTCCAAGCGTACGTTACCGGTAGTTTTTTTTGCAATATCCAAACAAGTCAAAAGGTTAATACCGGCACGGAAAGAAAGGGCAAAAGTATGCACAAAACGTGAAAGCGCGATCTTTCTGATCAAGTTACCGACCAATGGTATCTTTAATTTTATGCTATCCGCGTTAAAGCGCCCTACCGTCGTCGAGACATAAGCCTTATAAGCAAAAATCGAACCCACAATCACACCAATAAAAACATACCAATAATTACGCACAACATAACTTACCCCTAAAACTATCTGGGTCGGTAAAGGCAGCGTGCTATGCAACTCCTCAAAGATCGGAGTAAACATCGGGATCACGCGCACGACTAAAAGGGTAACAACACCGATCATAACCGTCGTAAGGATGATCGGGTAGGTCGCAGCTTCCGTGATCTTGCTGTTTAGCTCGGCCTGCCACTCCAACAATACAGTTAAATCGTGCAAAACCTGGCCTAATTTACCGGTCGCTTCACCGGCGCCGATGATCGCACGGTATAATTGAGGAAAGCTCGTCGGATGGTAAGAAAGCGCCCCCTCCATAGTTTCTCCAGCCTCAACCCGGTAGCGGATATCATCAATGATCGTCTGCATCCGCTCATCCTGCGACTCGCGCGCCATATCTTTCAAACCCTCCAACAAGGGTAAGCCGGCATCGATCAAGGTCGCCAACTGAAAAGTAAAACGTAAAACATCGCCGATCTTTAAATGATACCGCTTGGATGGCCCCTTAAGGCGCACCGGGCCTTTATTGAGCTTATATCCGGTAAGATAATAACCCATCTTGGATATTTTCGAACCAAGCTCGAGCTCGCTCTCGGCCAACATCTCGCCTTTTACGACCTTTCCGCCTTCATCGCGTGCCGTATAATTAAATTTTTGCATTACTGTTCACCCCAACTATTGGATACCAGGTTGGCATTCCTACCCTGTGTACCAGCACCACTGTTTACATTAGTTATTGTAACAAACATTGTGCGGCTCGACAAAAGTTTTCCGCTTAAACTATATAACTGCCCGGTTGCCGTAACGCTGCGATTGTTGCTAGCACAGCCCACTGAACCATTACAGGTTATAGAATAAAAATAATTAGCGTTAACGGTAGGGATATTAGCATTAAAATTAACAAAATCCGTATTACTCCCCAACGCCGACCAATTCGCCGTCCGCGGCCAGGAACCGGCGCGGGTTGCGTTAAGCATCAAATCCGATTTGGCACGTTCCAAAGCCGCTTGCGCTAAGTAAAAGGCTTGGCCGGAATAGACTTGCATACCTATCGACTGGGCATAACTGTTCCACAACGTGTAAATCCCGCGGCATAAAATCATCGCAAAAATAAGCATAATAAACGCCGCGATCAAGATTTGTGATTTTTTTTCCATTAATTCCTTGCTCTCACATTAGCCGATAAAGAAAAATTTAAATCATCTACAGTATTGGAAAAAATAAAATGGTCATTACTATAATGGCCATTGCTATTGATCGTGACCTTCACCACTCCGCCGCCGGGAGAATTATCAAAAGTGACCCCGGAAAAAGTATTGACCGCGACGCTAGTATTGGCGGCGGGCGGGCAAAAAGTGGTATTAGCGTTTGTAGGGCTTACTGCCGCGCGATAAAGCTTATTATCATCGTTAGCCTGTGTACTACCGGCAGGGCAACCCGAACGCCAGATCCAATAATAAACACTCGTATCGGTCAAATTATCGCCATTGGTATCAATATCAAATTTAACAACGTTACCGCTATAAGCATTCGCCACGCTGCTTGCGTTAGCACTACGCAACTCTGCAGTCAACCGCTGCATATTCCAAGAGTCAGCCTCGAGCATTTTTATCTGGGCGATCTGCCGGTTCCATGACCGCTGCGCCGAAATAAGCAAAGTCGTTGTGGCGATACAAATCATACCAAAAATCACCGAAGCGGTCACAACTTCGATCAAAGTAAACCCATTCTGCCGCACTTTAATAAACATTATTTGCTACCGCCGAGCTTAAAACGCAATTGCAACTATCTTTCATCCCCATACCGCAACCGTAAGTAACCTGCACCGTGACACCCTTAAGTAAACCATTAGCCGAACCGTAATTCACGCTATCGCCACGGTAAGGCCTTACATAAATCTGACGCGTAAAATTATAGTAATAGGGGGCGTTAACGTTGCCGCTGATAAATACCCCATTAGCCGCGTTATAAGATAAATTTGAAATAGCGGAACTCCATGTCGCGTTATTCGCCCCTAACCCATTGGCAGAATAGCACATCGATTGATCCGATAACCACTCCATCTGGCCCTGGGCAAGAGAGTAGGCAATAAGCCGCTGTTTTTCGCTGCGGATCTGGCTTAAACCGCTATGAAAAGCACTCATCACAGAAGCCACGGCGATTGCAATAATCGCCATCCCCACCGCCGCCTCGATAAGGCTAAAAGCTCTCTTGCACATATCCTGTACCATTATAAACAGTTAAATTGGCGCTTTTGGCGCCGGTAGGTGAATCCAATTGTATTACCTGTCCGTTAGCCTGAAAAACAGTAAACATACCGGTAACCGCGTTTGCATTAATATAAGGCGGCGGGGAAGCATCGACCACAGAAACCAACTTCTGCCTGGGCATAAGCACATTAGCATTCTGTAAATAAGTACAATTGGAATCCAATGTCGGACAAGCCCCCTTGCAAAGACAATAGCTATCAACCGTAGTAGAATTACCATAAAACTTCATCTGTAAATCACTATGCGTAGCAATTGCCTTCTGGCGTAACCACCATAAATTAGACATTACGCCATAGATATCATTTTTCAGATTACGGCCGTTAACCGCCATTAAGGCATTTACGGCCACACCCATAAGCATGCCTATGATCACGATGACCGCAACAACCTCCACCAGGGTAAAAGCATCTTTTTTTATCATAGATTATACATAACGATAATAACTTAAAAACAAGGCTTTGGCAACCAAATGCGGCTTACTTCACGCACACGGCAACCACATCTAATGAATTTTCTCCGGAATAATCCTCCATGAAATATATTGCTTGATCGGATTTTTCAACCTTATATGGCTGCGGCTTTTTTAAAACGCCTTTTACTGTATGCAATAACTTTACGCCGGCAGCAACAAACCAGCGCGGCAATCGGCGACGCAACTCTAAGCGATCTAAGGATACGAGCTTTAGCGCTTGCCGGATACGCGCTTTTTCAATCGCGATCACTTGGGGGCAAGCGGAAAGGCCAAAAATCTCCGGCGTACCAAACGGGCAGGTTAAGATCATCTTCAAATCAAAATCATTATACTCGCGAAAATGGTGAATATTCCACGGCGCCATATTGCCGATCAAACGCATCTCCCTGTTAGGCGTCGCCAGAATCAATTTGCCTCCCGACCTTAAGACCCTTTTTGCCTCATCAATAAAATTCAGGTCATCTTTAACGTGCTCGATCACATGAAAAGCCGTAACTACGTCGAAAGAGTTATCTGCAAAAGGAAGTTTATAACCATCATAAACCTTAAATTCCAAATTAGGCGCCGCATACTTTTCTGCTGCCGAGAAAATAGTTCTTTGGTCAACGTCAATTGCCGTCAAATACTTCACCCCTGTGGCAAAAGTACTCGCACCATAGCCCTCACCGCAACCGATATCCAGGCAAACCGCGGTGCTTACAGCATGCTGTCTGCTCCACTCATACAAAAAAATACCTTTAAGATAAATCAAATACTCTTCATGAGTTTTAATACTTCCCGGGCAAACACGCTCACCACTCATCGGTCAGACCAACTCCTTTTGTTTTAAAAATTGCATCACATCGTCTACCGTGACCCAGCTAAAGCACTTCAACCCTTCTTTGCAATCAAGCTTGCTGCGGGTAGAATGGAACGGGTATCGGAGGCAAGGGGAGCAATCCGCCTTGGCCCGGATATAAAAACTTCTTTTCCCCGCCGGCGCGGTGCGGGAATGGTTAGTGGGGCCAAAAATACCCACAACCGGCAGGTCCATAAACGCTGCCAAGTGCATCAGACCGCTATCATTAGAGATAAACAGATTACATTTTGCCATGAGCGCTGCTGCATGTGCCAAGCTTAAGGTATGCGCCAAAAAAACCTTCTCGGTACGCACAACCTGAGATTTTATTTTGTTTTTCAGCTCAAGTTCATTCTTGCCGCCGAAGAGAATGATCGCGGCATCTTTTTCCTGGATCAAACGATTGCAAAGCGCGGCAAAATTTTCTTCACTCCAGCGTTTACCTTTACCCTGCCAGCCTTGGTTGCCGTAATCAGAACCCGCACCGGGATGTATGCCTACGATAAAAGATTTATCAATCTTATTAGCGGCGATGAAATCCTGAGAAAATTTTTGATCCGCTTCACGTAAATGATAGGTAAAATCACAATAACAGCCGCCATAATTTATATCAAATGCGCTAAGCAACCGTAAATTCTGGTCCACATCATGAAGATCACTTTCTGCCGGAATTTTTACATTTTGCAAGAATGCCGAAAACCGGTCCGCCTGATAGGTATGAGTAACACGTTTTTTGGCACCGGATAAGAACGCGATCAGATCAAATTGCCACCTATTGGAAGGAAAAAGCGTAATGCATACATCATATTTTTCCCGACGTAACTCCAGGAGTGTCGCCAAGCCATGAAAAATTCCGCGGGGCAGGATGATCGTCCTTACCGGGCCAAGGGTTAAGACAAAGGCTTCGGCGATCGCCTTATTCAAACAAAGAATATCGATCTGCTCATGATTTACCCGCTCTTTCAGACAATTAATAAACGGTACGGCCATCAGGCTGTTGCCGATACCCGAGAATGAAAGGATAAGAATTTTTTTAGGCATATCGTTTTACGAAAAACAGTTTACCACCAAAGGGCTACTCGCTGAAACGATATTTAAAGAGAGCGATCACGGCCATCACGCCGTCGATCGGCTTAATCTTTTTACCTTCATTATAACTGCGGCCGTAATAGGTTATCGGCACTTCATAAACACGCAAACCTTTTTTAAAGACTTTCGCCGTCACCTCCGGCTCAAAGCAAAACCCCTGCGAGGTCAAGGTAATGCCTTCTAAGGCCTTGCAGGTAAAGGCCTTGGCGCCGGTCTCCATATCAGTAAGCATGGTATCAAAAAGAATATTGGTAAGTACGGTTAAAAAGCGGTTAGCCATATAATGCCACCAGAAAAAAACCCGGTGCACGCCTAAAAACCGCGAACCATAGACTACGTCGGCATGGCCGTCCAGGATCGGCTCCAGCAAAATATTATAATTTTTAAGCGGCGGATACTCAAGATCGGCATCCTGAATGATCACGATATCCCCGGTAATATTTTTCAAACCGGTATTGATACCGGCGGTTTTACCCATATTCTTTTCATGGAAAAAAGCCCTGACCAGCGGATTTTTTAAATCGGCTAAAAACTCGCGGGTCCCGTCGTTAGAGCCATCGTCCACCACGATGATCTCGCGTTCACATTTTAATGCAACAAGAGTCAAATCATTGATTACGCGAGCGATCGTGTTGATCTCATTATAAACCGGAACGATCACGGATAATTTCATAATCGGCTCCTTTTAATCTCATACATGGCTACACGCCGGTCGCTGGCGATAAAAATCGGGTCGAAACAATAAGCCTGGCCATGTAATTTTATCATAGTTTTACGACAATCCTGCAACTGGCTAAACCCCATTGTCTCGCCACTCATATAAATCCCAATACTATTATCGACCTTTACCTGTTTGTCTGCAAGGGCTTCTCGAAAAAAAATAAGTTTATGCGAATCGGCTTCGCCCAGCATAAGAGAAAAGTCACCGCCATTACGCACCGGCACAATAACCGCTTGGTGATTTTTAATCAAATCCTGGTTTCGCTTCAAAAACAAGCGTAACTCTCCGACCGCCTTTTCATTGGTTTTATGCAACAGGCCATTATAAAAGGGAGCATAATCCCAGTTTATAAAGCTAAAGGCTGCAGCGCCTAAAAGCAAAAAATAAAACAAAACTTGGGGCTTTAGAATACGTTCGCCGACAAAGCGCCCTGCATATATCGCCATAAACAAGGCCGGCAAAGCTAAAAACCTCTGCTGGATTATAAATTCCCCCCTAAGGCAGGCTAACCAATGAACGCACATACCGAAAAAAAGTGCCGCCAAAAGCAATTTTTCCTTCATGCAATGCCGGCCGCGGCGAAAATACAAAAAGATCCCGGCGCAACCTAAAATAAATACGATAAAATTAAAATCCACGGTTAATATCTTTATAACCCAAAACCAATAGGTCTTAAACGGCGTCGGCTTAATAAAGTTTTGAGTAACAACAGCATAATGGCGGGTAATGGTATCGGAAAGAAAAAAAGTACCGCCGATGCGATAATCAACAAGCATCCAGATCAGCGGCGCAAAAATCGGTAAGAAATAAATAGCCTTGATCCCCTCACCCTTAGCAAAACGATAGATCAAGATCGCGACAAAAATGATCCACGCCTCCGGACGTACCAAGGCGGCGAAAAATATTAAAGTAAATGCAACAGCGTAACGGCCCTCAAAGAAAAAAACTATTGCCCATAAAATAATCGGCAAGTAAACGATCGGCCAATAGCTAAACCCATAGGTAAAATAAAACGGCAAAACCTGTGAATTACAGAAAATTGCAAAAAATACCCCGGCAAATACTCCGCTGTTACTTACCCCCAAATACCGCAAAACCCGCACAATGGCAAAAACTAAAAACGTTATTAGTAGCGGGGTAAGAAAAAAATTACACCATTGCGGAAAAATCCCGGTCAACAAGATGATCAGCGGTTTAGGAGTCTCTATCGGCAACTTATAGTGAGCCCCCAATAGATTTTTCCACATCACCAGATAAGCCGTACTCATCTCAAAAAAATAGCTAAAGCCAAAAACGAAGGGCATAGCAGCAAAAGCCAAAAAACAAATTAAAAATTTACGGATCATTTAGCTCCCCTTGCGCTTTAATATCTTCAAACTACCGGGCCACTCGTTCTCTAATTGATAATTATCACCGATCCACGTATTAAGCTTAACACCATAATGCACCCCAAAAAGCCCATCGCGGCGGGATAGCTTCGATAGCACTACAACGTAATCCGGACGTTTAGCCTTAAAATCGCTGATCACATTCTCTTCATTAAAAAAAACTATCGCGGAACGCGTAAAGGCATAATACCTTAATGGGTTGCGCCGCTGAGAAAAAAAGTTGATCCCGCTTATCTCCGGCACCGCCGTGACCGTCGCATTTTTATCCGTATGCTCGCGCAGATAAACCACCACATCGTTGAATACCTGCGCCATCTTATCATTATCGGCAATCAATGTACCGCGCGGACAGGCGATCGGCAAGGTGCGCTTAGATAAGACCGCCCACGAAGTGATCGGATAATAGCTGCCGATAAAAATGAAAAAAATGATCAAAAAAATGTTGAACAAGCGCAATGAAAATTGTTTAATTCGCATAGAAAAAAAATCTCCGGCGATCCGGAAAAAAAATATATAACCACCGGTCAAAACCCCGGCCAAAAAACAAAATCCCGCCCCAGCCGGGTTAGCGCTGAGAATAACGCGTAAGGCCATAAAAAATCCCAGCGAAAACAAGGCACAAAGGCTGCCGTAACGGCCAATATCGCCGCCAACGATAATACGCCCGGCAAACCATAAGGCTAAAAACCCCGACATCAATGGCAAGTAGCAATATTGGCTCATATTGGTGAGAAAAAATAATCCTCCGGCCAAAGCAGCGGCAAAGGCAAGTAAACCAAAAATAAAATATTTCCTCTCAGCAAATAATCTTATTGCCAAGGCCAACAAGACAACGCAGATACAAGTCACACAAAAGAGCGAAACCGCAGCAATAAGGTTAAACCACATATGATCGAGCCCCATGGTGCGCACAACATAACCGCCGTCACCGTTGCCGGACCGCGCTGCAAGTTGACGGACAACGCCCTCATCAAACCCACCCCAGGCATTAGCAAAAAATAAAAATAAAAGATATGCCGCCGCGGCAATAAAAACCGGCAGGAACATCACTCCGATCGCCTTGCTGCGCCCCGGGAAAAACCCCTTAGCGATATAAACCGCAAAAGGAAAAATAAAACCCAAATAGATCATCGTACCCATAACCGGACGCGACAAAAATACCAATGCTACGGACAAAACCCAAAGGTTAAGATAAACGCTTTTCTTCGTAAATGTAAATTTTAAAAAACAAAATAATCCGGCTAAAGAAAAAAGAACTAAAAATATCGACGCAAAGCTATAAGGCAAAATAAAGTCAAACGCACTCTGATAAGGATATTGGCCGGGAACAAAAGCCACAATAAAAATAGCCGCAGCTAAAACCGCAGCTGAGCGCTCGACAAAAAGACGGCAAATGCGGTAAATAAAAAAAATACAGGCTACAGTTAAGGCGATACCGCAAAAAATAAAAACATTAAGGCAATAACCAAAAATCGAACACAAACCGGCAAGAAAATACGGGGCAAATAAGCCATACTCATAAAAAATATCCCGATAAAGAACCCGGCCGTGGAGCATCTCCTCCACAACCCAGGAGTCGTGAAACGTATCGGTATATAGATTGCCCCATTTAAGCCAGGTCAGGTTTAAAATAAAAATAAATAATACACTTATAAAAATATAGGCAGACCACTTTCCGATACTATCCCGCTTTAAAATACTCAACATATACCTCACTTGCTACGCGGCGCCCTCCTAAATATTCCAATACCACCGCCCGCCTTTTCGCGGGATTGATAATCGCTGATAACTTTTTCTAAACGGTAATTACCGACGATCCACATATTAAGTTTAAGCCCATAATCTTCCCCAAAAACTCCGTATTGCAGATCCCGCGATAAAAGCACCGCCAGATAATCCGGGGCTTTCGCCTTAAATTCATTTATAACCGCATCGTCACCGCATAATCTAAGAAGAGCGCGGTTTAAGGTATAGTATCGCAAATTATTCCTGTGGCCGGAAAAAAAGTTGATCCCGCTTATCTCCGGCACCGCCGTGACCGTCGCATTTTTATCCGCATGTTCATGCAGATAAACCGCTGCCTCTTCGAATACATGCGACATCCGGTCATCGGTCGCAATGATCCCGCCACGAAAGCTTATAACCGGCACGGTATGCTTAACCAAAAATGCCCAGGAAATTATCGGATAACAAGTGTTAATAAAAATAAAAAAAATAAAAATTAGAATAGAAAAAATCCGGCGAGAAAAATCCTTAAATCTACCGGCCATAAAATCGGGAATCACCGTAAAAAAATAAACATAATACCCGATAAGCGCGATAGTCAAGAAACAAAACCCCCCACCCGCTGGTTTAGCGTTAAGAACAATGCGCAACGCCATAAAAAATCCCAAGGAAAATACCGCACACAAGCTCACATAGTGCTTGGTATCAATGCCGGTCGCAGCCCGCCAGGCAGACCATAAAACCAAAAGCCCCATCATCAACGGCAAGTGGCGATACTGCTCGATATTCATCAAAAATAAAGCCGCAATGATCATCGCCGAGGCAACCAACACGGCCCCACAAACCACTTTTTTACGCTGAACAAAAAATTTCACTGCCCAGGCCAACAAGGCAATAGACAAAAAAACTAATGCCGCCGTCGATACCGCCATCGCCACATTAAATGCTACTTGATCTAACCCTGTAGAACGCAAAGCATAACCGGCATCAACCATATAATCTCGCCGGCTGAATTGAAGCAGAATGCTTTCACCGAACCCTGCCCACCCATTTACGGCTGCCAAAAAAATAGCATACAGCGCTATGCCGGCGGCAATCGGCACCAACAAGAACCCCAGGGCCTGCCGACGGCTGGGAAAAAAACTATTAACCGCGCAAATCAAGTATGGCGGTAAAAACCCTATATATACCAGTGAGCCCATGATCGGCCGGGATAAAAAGACCAGTATCATAAATATGGCCCAAAAATAAAGATACGCCGTTCTACGCTTATCAATAAATTTTAAAAAGCAATATAGTGCTGCCAAAGAAAAGAAAACAAAAAATATCGATGCAAAACTATACGGCAAAATAAAATTAAAAATTGTCTGGTAATAATATTGGCCAAAAACAAAAACAACAAAAAAGATAGACACGACCATAACCGCGATAAAACGAGCAGCAAAGAGACGGAGAATGCGGTATATAAGCGTACCACAGCCGACGGCCAAGGCGGCACCACAAAAAATAAAAACATTTAAATGGTAACCAAAAGCCAGGCATAACGCAGCAAGGGTATAGGGCGGCAAAAACCCATATTCATAAAAAAGGTCGCGATAAACGACCTTACCGCTCAAGATTCCGTCGACTATCCAGGGGTCACGAAAAGTATCGGTAAAAAGGTTACCCCACTTAAGCCAGGAAAGATGAAATAAAAAAATAAATAAACCACCCATAAAAATATAAGCAAAATATTTAAAAAACCGTTCACGAATTAAAATATCGAGTTTGGACATAATTAAATTAACCGCTCTTCCTCTTAAGTATGGCCATACCACCGGACATCCCTCCATGATATGGGTAATCGCCAAAAATCTTCTCTATCTGATAATTATTTTTTATCCATACATTCAATTTAAAACCATAATCTACCCCTAAATGATCCGACCCCTTCGAAGAAAGCACCACGATATAATCCGGCCTCTTAGCCGCAAATTCACCAGCTATCTTTTCTTCTTCTACGCAAAAGTTAAAAAAAGCACGGCAAGGAGAACAGCAATGCAAAGGGTTACGCCGTTGGGAAAAAAAGTTGATCCCGCTTATCTCCGGCACTGCCGTGACCGTCGCATTTTTATCCGTATGCTCGCGTAAATACTCCGTAACCGCCTTAAAAGCCTCCTCTGCCCGGCCATCGGCGACGATGATGCCGCCACGCGCAACCGCCACCGGCATGGTACGCTTTTGCAATAGAGCCCAGGAAACCACCGGATAAAAGCTATTGATAAAAATAAAAAACGCGATAAGAAAAAAATGAAATAACCCCACCGAAAAATTTTTTATCTTGCGGCATAAAAAATCACTGAATATCCTGAAAAAAAATATATAACATCCTATCAGAGATGCCGCCAAAAAACAAAATCCGCAACCGGCGGGGTCAGCATCAAGCATAATACGGAAAACCATAAAAAAACTTACTGAAAACAAAGCGCAAAGCGCAGCATCTCGCACATTACCGGCAAGAGAGAGAGTGCGATACGCATACCAAAGAGCAAGGGCTACCGACACTATCGGCAAATAGCGGTATTGATCCATATTCATCAAAAAAATCATCCCAATAATAAAGGCTGCAGCAAAGCAAACAAGGCCAAGAGCAACCGAATTTCGTTCGGTGAAAAACCTTACCGCAAAAACTAATAAAGTTACGCAAACCATAACCACAACAAAAATTGCAACCGCGACCAAAAAATTAAGCCCGGCGTGATTTAACCCCATCGATTGCGCCACATAGCCGGCATTCTTATCCACCGATCTAACCGCTATCCGGGTAAGAATACTTTCGTTAAACCCTCCCCAGGCGCGGTTAATCCATAGAAACGCCACATAAAAAACAGCACTGATCAAAACTGGGGCGACTATCACCGGCACAATCTTAAGCCGGGAACGAAAAAACCCTTTATACGCGATGATCGCCAAAGGCAATAAAAATCCCAGATAAACAAAAGTTCCGATTATCGGGCGCGAGAGAAATACCAGCACCGTCGCCGCCACCCACCCATAGGCATAAACCACTTTGCCTTTTAAGATAAATTTCATCAGACAAAACAACGCCGTCAACGAAAAGAAGACAAGGAAGAGCGATGCAAAACTGTAAGGCAAAATAAAATTAAAAATCGCCTGGGGGTAATAATATTGACCAAAAGCAAAGACAACAAAAAAAACCGTAACGACTAATGTCGCCGCATAACGCGGAACAAACAAACGAACTATCCTATAAATAAACAGGCCGCAACCCGCCGCCAAGGCCGCACCACAGAAAATAAAAATATTCAAATAATAACCGAACACCCGGCACAATCCGGCCAGAAAATAAGGCGGTAAAAACCCATATTCATAAAAAAGGTCGCGGTAGACTACTTTACCACAAAGGATCTCGTCAACTATCCATGGGTCATGAAAAGTATCGACATATAAACTGCCATATTTAAGCCAGGTAGCCTTAAGAAGAAAAATAAATAAACTGCCCATAAAAACATAGGCAGAATATTTTAAAAACCGTTCACGCCGTAAGATGTTTTGTGTGCTAAGCCTCACTTATCGCCTGCCTTGCCGGCTACTACCGGATAATTAATTACCTCAAAAACCGCTGCATTGGACAAAAGATAAACTGGTTTAATACTTTCCTTATGCGCCATGATCGCCGGCACAAGAAAATCTAAAGTTTCCGACGAAATACTATCGACTACAATATACCTTACATGGTTATCGATAATCGTACGCCAGATTTTATCAACATCACGCGAATAAGGGTAAACAATCGCCTGATGGCCGGAATAAAAATAGCTTAAAGCATCTTTACGCGAAAGCACGATTGCCCCTGGTTTACCATTTTGCGCGATCCATTGGTTAGCACGGATAAAGTCTTTGCCATTGGGCCCTAAGCTCTGGTGCCATGGCTCCATGTTGCGCAAAGAAAAGGTAAAAGCAAAAAGAATCATCAAAATATAAGACCATAAAAAAATGTTGTAGCCTCTGCTTGGTAAATTTTTTTTCAGGCTATATAAACCATGAGCAATAAAAAAACACAAAAACGGCACAAGCGGCAGAGAAAACCGCATAGTTTCCAATGTGTTCCCATACCCGTAACCGAAGGGCCACACCGCAATTAATAAAAAATAGATCAAAAAGTAAATAAAAAACAGCCAGCCTCTGCCAAAACGGACGACCGCCACAATACCAAAAATTGCCGCGATCGCCGTCAATAAAAGAAAAATATCACCGGCAAGATTACCAAAAAGGTCAAATATATACCCAAAAATACCGGCTCCAAGGCTCATCGCATAATAAAGCATATTGCCACCGACTTTAAAAAGTGATTGGGGCCCGCTATCGCCGGCAAATTGATGCATATAGCGCCCTACAGAACCGGGATTAAAAAGATGACAGATCATTTGCCACAAAAGGACCGGAACCGCGACCCCTGCCAAAAGCAGCATAATTTTTTTATTTTTATTAAGAGTAGCGAAAAACACTAAAACTAAAAAAGCTGAGAGAAAAACCGTCAACCCGGCATAACGGGTAAAATAAGCCAAGTTAAAAAATATTAACGTTAAAAACGCCTCCATATTCAATGCGTGATCTTTTTCTAAATAACGGACAAACCAAAAAAATGCCTGAGCCGCAAAAAATAAAAAAACTACATCTGAAAGGATATAACGCAAAGCATACATGACAAAAGGTACCGAAACCGCCGTAAACACCATTGCCACAAAAGCCGTGGTATCATCGCTAAATTTTTTAAAAAGAATAAAAAATGTTAAAAGCGCGCCATACCCGCATAGCGCCACCATAAAATGCATAAGGAAAAAATTGCGCCCGAAAAAATATATGATCGGTGTAAGCAAAAGAGGGAAAACCGGCGGATAGTGATAAAAAAATGGCGCGCCGGGGTAATTGACGGCGTGATACCCGTTACCATGGGCCAGGCTCTCGGCGAGAATAATATATTGTGCGCTATCGCCGCCCAGGTAGGCAAGGTTACGCGGCGCATAGACCCAGATCATACCAAAAAAAACCAAAGAAAAGGCGACCCAGCGGGCCTTCCCCCATGCTTGCCGCAACCTATCAACATGCTTAGATATAGCTAGCGCACTAATAGCTTTCTCTCCCGCTTAACCGAATAAACTATCCCCATACCATCCTTACCAATAAATAACGGTGAAAAGATATAACCCGATACCAACCTATCCTGCGGCGAGGCTAAAAAATCAAAACGGCTGCCGGAAATCGTCGAATCAAATGGTATCCAAATAAAAATACCGGGTACCAGTTTATCCAGCAAATCCAAATTACTGCCTAATTCCCGGATGTTAACGGTTTGTTTTGAAAATATTGTACCGTAACGGGAAGAAAAGGCGTCTACGCTGGAGCCTAATGCCACCTGGCCCTTGATCTTATGCCCCGGCAAATAGCCATCTAAAAAAGAAAAAACATTATTTATTGATTCACTCTTGGTCCGATCCACCGCATGAGCTTTATACAAGCCTACGACCATATCGCTTCGAAAGGCTATCAACAAAATAAAACTTAAGACGCATGTTCTCAATAATTTATTTTTAATCAATGCTGCCGACAACAATACAACACCGAAAGAAGCAAAAAATAATAGTGATACAAAAAAGCGTGGGTACAAGAATAGATCCTCCGAGCATAAAGCATTCATCGCGTATAGGCCTATAGGAATAACCGCCAAAACCATCAACGCATAAACCGCCCGGCCACCATCGGCGGATTTAAACCATCTTACCGTAGCGATTGCGCCGGCACTTCCGATGACCACGATAAATAAACCAAAATAATGCCTTATAAAAAATGCCAGCATCAGCCAAAACGACTTAAAATCAATGGGCACAAAACCGGAAACCTTGCAGTAATTATGTATTTGATGGCTGGAATAAAAAAAATCCCCGGATATCCGCCAATCAAATAAGATCCATAAAAATGGAGCAGCAAGGCAAATAAGGTATTTTTTCCTAAATTCTTTCCGATGTTTCAACAAAACCCAACCGACAAACAAAAACGATGCAACCCAAGCCTCCGGCCGGACCAAACCACCGCCCAACAGCATAAGCGCACACCACCCATATGAGCCCCGTGAAAAGCAAATAACCGCCAACATGAGCCAGGCAAAATAAACCGCACTTATCCCAGAGTTTAAAAAAACAAAATCCGGCAAAACTACCGTATTGGAAAAAATGAAGAGTAAAAAAACAAAAACGCCATCCCAGGCTGAACCGGTATAACGCCGGCATAAGTAGCAAGCGCACACCAGCCATGCGGCACACGCTAAAGGAATAAGAAAATTAAAAATATTTATCGAAGAAAAGATCAAAAGGATATCGACCAAGGGCTTAGGGGTTTCCAATATACTGAATTTATAATCATAACCTAATAATTTTAACCCGATAAGCTTATGCGTATTCAACATCGACCCTGAACCGGAAATATACTCCAAACCGAAAAGCCGGGGAACAAAAATAAAAAAAACAAGCGCAATAAGGAAAATACCCAAATTTTGCTTAACGTTTGATGAAATTTTATTCCACAGTTTTACCATTATCACCCTATTACCTCAAATACCGCTGTAGCATCGACCGCATGCAAAAATTTAAGTTTATTGCCGTAATCGCGAATAACCCTGGCATAAACATCCATCGCCGAACCCTGGTCAAAAATAATATACTTAACACCGTTATCACGGATTACCTTCCATACCTGCGCCGGATCGCTCACAAAGGGAAAAGGTATAGATTTTTGCCCGGAATAAAAATAGGTCATTGTCGGCTTGCGCGACATAACTAACCTTTTAGCATCCAGATTACCCCTCATCCACTGGTTTATTGAGATAAAATTATCGACAACCGGCGATGCGCTATCCGGCCCAAAATAATTTACAATAAATAAAAAATTGCTTAAAATGACTGCCGTTAAAAAAATATTCACAAATAAAGTTTTTTCCTTATATACGAAATTAATAAAATAAATCAGAATATACCCGGCCAACGGTAAAAAATACCTCCCATCCTCGTAAAATGGCCAAATTACCAGAAAGAAAAAATAAATAGTAATAAAGCTTACCCCCACCCATCTTTTCTCCATAACATCGCGTCTTACCCCTATCGCCGTAATGATTAAAACCGAAATCACACAAAAATAATTAACGATACCGATGCCGGATTTAATCGCATAAGAAGAAAAACAAAATTCAGACGCGATTTTCAAATAAACAATAATATTATTCCAACACCGTGCCCAAAATAGGCCGGGATGAGAAAAAATCGTACCGGAAGAAAATCCGTACCCGCTCACCGAAAAGATCTGCTCGGTGACCGAAGCGGTAAAATGGCTGTTTGATGTTCCACCGGCAAGGGCAACCAGCGCAACCACGGGTAAAAAAAATATCGATAAAAATAATATTTTCCGCGCCGCGATTTTCTTTTCTATCCCGGAAAAAATAATCGCCACGACTGCGGTTAAAAAGATCACCGCACCGATATACCGGCAAAGAAAAGATAAGGCCAGAAAAGTAATAACCAAAATACCATCCTTAGAGATCGCTTTTGAGCCACCGGCAATATAACGTGTCAAAAAATAAAATGTAAGGCCGCCCAACGCAAAGAAAACAATATCGGTAAGAATATTACTACTGCAGGAAAGGAATAAACGGCTGGAAGCCAAAAGCGTCACCGCCCAAAAACAATAGATCCGCTCAGCACTCAAACGAAATAGCTTATAAAACGCAACCAGGGAAACCACGGAAAAAATCGCGACTATCATATGCATAAGCCATAACAAACGCCCGAAAAAATATATAACCGGCGCCAAAATAACCGACAAGAGCGGCGCTAAATTCGATAACGGCTCGCCGGGATAATTGAGCATCCTTAAACCATGGCCATGCGCCAAGCTTTCCGCGATGATAATATATTGCGCGCTGTCACCGTTTATGACCGACTTATCCCGAAAAATATTCAGCGCTACCATCAGGATAATAACGGCAGCACAAAGCAATCTGATAAAAGTTAATAAATATTTTGGCATACCCTAGTTTTCATTGCCCGGATTGTCCGGCCATATTGTGATATCGCACTGACATAAAATGGTTTCCAGCTAAAGCATACAAGCGCGATAAATTACAATATATCGCTGCCGGGTCATCCGCCCCCAAAGCCAACGCGTATTGAAACAATTCTATCGCCTTAAGATTATTACCAAGCATAGTATTCAATATCGCCAAATTGATATAAGCTTCTGAATAATAAGGGTTATCCACAATGATGCGCTTGTACAAGGCTTCTCCGTCGGCATATCTTTTCTGCTTAGCATAAACATTAGCTAGATTCAAAAAGCACTCTTTATAATTACGCTTGAGCGTAATCGCCGCTTGATACTCGTCGATCGCTTGCATGTAATTGCCGGCAGCTTCGTATTCTCTGCCTAAATAAAAATGGATCCGAGCATCTTTAGGCTCATAGCCTATTGTTTGTTTATAAAAACTAACGGGATCGTACCAATAGCTGCTATGATTAATATGCAAAACGATATAAAACAGCATAATTGCCGCGATAAAACAATTTCGAGTAATAACGTTTTTATTATTTGTCAACCACTGGGCAAACATCACAAAAAATCCCAACGACGGCAGATAAAGCCAATGCTCCGCCATATAGGCATTAACTGGATAAATATTCAGCACGGGGAAGATCGCGATAAAAAACCAGCCCAAAGGGAATAATGCAATTTTTTCCCGATTTCGTCTTTGCATAATATAAATCATCAAGATAACAACAAACACAATGCCCACAATCACAGAACAATCGTAAAAATGAAGGGGCTTTCTTCCATATTCCATATGTAAATTAAAGGGAAGGAATAAAATCCGCCAATATTCAAAAATAGCCGTAAATACACCCGGCATCCTTCCAGCCAAAGTAGTATCATTAAGTACCGTAAAAGCTCCCGATACCGTAAAACGCAATGTCAGATACCCCAAAGTAATAAGAACAAAATAAACGATATGTTCCGCTTTAACTCTTCTGCCGAAACAATATGCCGTCCATAAAAGCAGCGGGATAGCTATGATAGCGCTCTCCTTGGAGAACAAAGCTAAAAAATAGGCCAAAAATGATAATACCGCGTAACCGCTTTTGCCGTTTTTAAAATAATAGAAATATGCAAGACAACATGACATGGTAAAAAAAACGAAAAGCAAATCGGCCCGGGACGAAATATAAGCTACAGTTTCGCTGTGCACCGGGTGCAGGGCAAAAAGCAAACTTACCAACAGAGCCAATAGACGGTTCGCATATAAAATGCTTACGAAAAGATAAATCATGCTTGCTACCGCGATATGTAAAAAAATGTTTGTGATGTGGTACCCTGCGGGGTTCAATTTCCAGCAAAAATAATCCCAGGCATAACTGACCATCTGTAAAGGACGATAAAAATTATAAACCGATCCAGACCCGGAACCGATATCATTCTGCGTTAACATCGAACCTATATGGTTAAAAGACTTTATTGAATGATTTTCGACGACAAGATTTTTATCATCCCAGATAAATTTACCGTTGAGATAAAAAAGGTACGCCGCGAAAGAAACCATCGCGATCATAAAAATATCAACGATCCTGCGGTTAATCATTTATTCAAAATCACCTTTTTAAAATCGATACCCTTAAACAGATTACCATCATAGCGCAGTAAGAACATGCACATTCCGGTACAAAACAGCTTCTTTAAACTTTTTACTAAAATCCTTAATATCCAGATAAGAATCCCCAAAGGAAAAGTTAACGTCCTTAGGGTAAATATTATAAATCATATATTCCTTGGCGCCATCCCGACAGCGCCCCCCTAGATTATTAATAAACAAAAGGTAGCGATATGAACCAAGATACAAATACGGATAAACCTTTAAATCAAACGTAGCAGAATGGGCAGCAATAAATTTAACCGCCCGTTCCTCGTCGCTCAAGAATACCCGATCGATCTTTCCTTTTTCCATATTAGAAAAATAACCGCAACAACTATATGCGCCGATGAGCAGCATTATTCCGGTACACAAACCAAAGATCACGTAGTAAATCTTCGTTTGAGAGAAACTATGCCACAAATAAGCCCAACCGATAAAGGGAGCAGTAAATAAAAAAAGTAAATGATGTAACCGTAGAAAATTCTTAAAACAAAAAGTAAAACCAACGATCGGCAAAAAAACCCATAGCAGCAATGTCCAGGCCATAAACATGCGCTCCCGGCTTAAATCCTTAGAAAAAATATCCCGGATAGTGCACCAGAAAATAAGCACACCCGCCGATAATCCCAACCAACCAAATTTATAAAAAAAAATATTTTTAAAAAAATAGCCGAAGAATACCATGGTTTTCTCAAAATTAACCAAAATATTACCGCGATCATTAAAAGCCCTGCCATAAACGGATAGGTCAAAAACTGTGGGGTTTTTCAGGAAGGGCTTTGACGAAAAATAATCTACTGAAAATAAAATATCTTTAAAATTTGTTGTGAACAAATAAACAAAATAAGGTAACAATAAAATCAAAAGAATGCCATAGGAATAGGCCGCGTGTTTACCGCGGAAAGATATCTTACGATAAAAAAAGTATGCCGCAAAAAAAACCAGGAATACGATACACGTTAAATGAAGCTGCACCATCACGCCCAAACATAGTGCAGCTAAAAAAATAAAATTATCTTTGCCTTTCTGCGCTTTATAAAGCGAATAAAAAAATAGGGTGGAAAAAAACGGTAAAGTGCCGGGATTGGTAGCGTTTCGCGCATAATGTATAACAACGGGCGATAAGGTATAAAGGGCAGATACCCCCAGGGCGATCGTCCTGTTGCAAAGCTCGCGTAAAAAAAGGTATAAGACCACAACAGTCATAACTGCGAACAAGGCTGCCATCACCGCCCCGGATACCGGATCAAAGTTAAAAAGCGCAAAAAAGGGAAATAACATATAGTAAAATATCGGGCCGAGATGGATCTCGCCAGTACTTGCGGTCGGGCCGCACAAAACAATTTTCCCGGCTCCCATTGCTTTCATCACAAAAGCATCACGTGCTTCATCGGAAATAAAAATAAAATATTCCCGCAAATGATAAAAACGTAAAAATACCGCGGCCAAAAAAACTAAAATAAACAATGCGGTTTTTTTATCGTATTTTTTCCTGAATAACCCGGTAAACATCCTCTACTCCAAAATATTGTAAACAAATATTATTCTTACAAGCCGACTCCCTATGGTTAAAGGCAGAAAAACATGGCGAACAAAAGCTGTGCGCATAAAATACCGTTGTTTTATCCCCCAGCGGCCCGAATAGCACCGGGGTTTCCGGGCCAAAAAAAACAAATTGTTTTATCTTGGTCAATGAAGCAATATGCGCCATACCGCAATCGTTCACAATCAGACAATCAGCAAGGTCCAAAAGCGCGATCAATTCAAAAATATCTGTTTCCCCCGCAAAAGAAATACTTCTTTCTGTAGGCAGCATCGCCGCCAGGCGCTCGCCTTTACCCTCGCCCTTACTGCCTACGACCATGACCAGATTATTTTCATCCGCCATGATCTTTTGGCATAAACCAACAAAATTATCAAACGGCCATTCGCGTAACGGTAAAATACCTTCGCCGGGATTAACTAAAAAAATTTTGGCACCGGATAACCGCTTAAATTTCTTTTCCAGCCTTGACACCACCTTGCCGCGAGCATCCGAAGAAACCGTCAAGGGCGCAAGAGAAAAATCCTGCCCATCAGTAATCGCCAGCTCCGGAGTAGTTTTATTGTCAGCGTCGATCACCTCGGCAAAAGCGTAATACATCTTGGCGGTATGCAGTAAAGGATTATACTGAATATTATGCGTTAAAAGATCGCCGCGCGAAAGCCCCTCGAAGGCATAATGATAAAAACCGATACGTTTTTGCGCGCCGGTAAAATAAGCCAAAAGTGCGCTACAGCGGGCAAAAAATTCTAAATCAAGGGTAACGCTCACCCTCTCCCGACGCAAGCGTAAAACCGCACGAATACTATCGGCAATAAAGGCGAATAATGAATCATCGCGGATCGTAATAATATTTTTTTCCGGAACAAGGCTTAACGCCTTAAGTATCGGTATGTTTTTCTGAAAAATAAGCCAAAAAATATCCTCTTGAGCATATTTCTCGCGCAACCGCTGCATCAAGGGCAAAGCCAAAACCACAGCCCCCATCTCCGAAATCTTTATGATCAAAATCCTTTCGCGTGGATAGTTTTTTCTATAGTGAAAAAAGTGGCACAGATGATCCCAGCCCTTGGCTACCTTGCACAAAAATCCGCCAACCCTAATATCAAGAAGGCGCATAAAACCGATCTTCATCAAATAATCCTTTTTATTATACCGAACATGTTGGAGATAAGCATTTTTGCCTCGTACATAGTCTTAATGCCTAAAAAGCGCCTAATAATATATCCCGGGCGAAAATAAAAACGCCGGTTGGCCTCACTCAATAAACTGCGCATCTGGCTTGCCGAGATAATCCCGTTACCGGAAATGCTCTCAAACCCGGATTGATCATAATATTCCATATTATGCGGTTTATCGTTCGGTTTATCAACGAATATATTAAAGGCCGCGAAATCGCACTTTAGCTTTATAGCAAAATCGATAGTCGCGCGCGCCGAGGATAGGCCTTCGCCGGGAAAACCCAGGATAAAAGTACCGGCGGTACGCAAACCGGCAGCGCGCGCCAGAGTAAAAGCCCGAACAACCTCCGAAGATGTGAGGCCGCACTTATATTTTTCTAAAAAATCATCGCTGGCTGACTCAACCCCGAAGATCACCGTATGGCAGCCGGCTGCCTTCATCGCGCTCAATAACTCCTTATTCACGGCATTGGCCCGGCAAAAAGCCGTCCAGGAAAAATTCCATCGCCGCTTGATCATTTCACCGCATAGCACCATAGCACGCCGGTAATCGGCCCCGAAAGTTTGATCTTTTATAAAGATCTCTTTTACACCCAATGACGATAAATAGCCCAACTCTTCAAAGACACTTTGCAAATCACGGCTTTTATGGCCCAACCGGCCATAAACACAAAAAAAACAATGGAAGGGGCAACCATAATCGGTTAATACCGTAGCAAATGGCAAATTACGCGCAAAAGGAAAAGTGTAGGGCAAATGGATAAAAAGTTCGTGTCTGGGCAAAGGAACCGAAAAATTATTATCCGCCTCCTGTATACCAAGGCGTTTATCGACGATCTTACCGTCCTCACGAAATGCCATTGTGGTGACGGCAAGGCGATCACCTTCCAGATAACGCAAGATATCGCGGCTGGTAAAATCTAACAAAACCGCATCGATCCAGGAATTGGCAACAAAATTTTCCAGATCAAAAAATATATCGCCTAAACCGACCATTACTACGCAAGGTAGGCACTCTTTCACTTTTTTGAGAAAAGGAAAATCAATATGCATGGAAACAGAGCCGGAAATAAAGATGATCACATCGGGCACAAGTGCCAAAATCCGCCGCAAGCATTCATCCTCAGCCAAGCCCGACACCGTAGCATCGATTGTCTCAAGGTCAAAACGTTCATACAAAATACCGCTTAAAAAAAGCAGATCCAACGGGTGCTCAGCATAACTGCCTTTAAGGGTTTTGGAACAAAAATAATCGCGCGAATACCGGCAAGCTCCACGCGACGGCGGATTCAATAATAAAACTTTTTTTCTCATGATTTTAAATTACAAAACAATCATCTCACAATATCCACGCAATAAACTACCGCCATGCCGTTTTTTGCAATAAAAACTGGCCTAAACAAATAAGTTACACCAAAAAGCGTTAACGCGTGGACCGGCCGGCTTTTCCAGCTCATCGAAGCCGCGTGTCGCTAAGTTAATATAAACTGCGATGCTCTTGTCGATATCGATCTTACGCGTCAGCGCTTCTCTCAAATAAATGATCTTGTGGGAATCTTTTTCGCCTAGGGTAAAAGCGAAATCCGCAGCTTTGCGCGCCGGGACCAAGAGATAATTCGCCTTACGCACATCAGCAATATTCGCAAGTAAAAAATGTTCGGTTTCACTTAAGGCACTTTTTTGTAAATTATAAATGCGTGCGCGTATCGCCGTAAATTCCCAGATCTGGTCGTTAAAAACAAAGGATGCCGTTACCGTAAGATAGATAATATTGATCCATAAGAAAAATTTGTTTCGGCTGAAGGAATTTTCTACTAAAGACACCGCGTACATGGTGATCAATAAAATCGGCCAGGTAAAAAACCGCGTCATCACTACAACACTTTTTGCTGATGCCGCAAACCAGTAAAACAAAAAGATCGCCGCCGCCGACAAAAATAAAATATCGCTATCCTTGAACCGCTTGTCTTTTATCTTATCCGCAGCAAAGGCCAAAAGGCCGAAAATAAATAATATCGCGCTATATTCCTGAAATATCTCGCCCAGCACCTTGGGCCAATAATCACCAAACCCCACCGCCTCCATTGCCGAAATAACCGGGTAGTTGGCCGTGATCTTCTGCGAAAGAAAAAGATCACCCCCAATACGCCGGTCAACCAGCATCCATAAAACCGGCGCGGCCAGAGGTAAAAAA
>Ga0265342_10000177_pt1 | contig 70736 bp, 73 predicted proteins | sample 4CB327metaG_FD_203125 | JGI IMG/M metagenome (GOLD analysis project Ga0265342, IMG submission 203125) | Rhizosphere microbial communities from Carex aquatilis grown in University of Washington, Seatle, WA, United States - 4-CB3-27 metaG | ecosystem: Host-associated > Plants > Roots >...
GGATTTCGGTTTTGGAGGTGGAAGCTGCAGGCACGTTGAAAGATGATTTTAACTATTGGATAGTTACCAATGTAAAAAGCATGTTTCGTAAGGCGTTGCACATTAAAAATAACGATAAGCCGCGCCTACCTTCATTGTCTTTGAGCGAATTAGACCTTACCAAAAGCGTAAAAGACCGCCGCTCATACCTGGATAAGACCTTTTCTTACTCTTTATTGTTTGTGGGCGTTAAAAAATAAGGCCGAAAATCATCTATGGGGTTAATTCTTGCTTTAGCTAAAGCTTAAAGTATAATGGTTATCTAAAATTATGGCACAGGATAATAAAAACCCAAACCCCAATAAGCCCAATCGCGATTCAGCGCTGCGCGCGGGATTCTTCTGGATCTCGCTCTTTATGCTTTGTGTCTGGGCGATGAATGTTTTTAATCTCGGGGTCTTCAGCCAGATTGATAAGCCGCGCTATGATCAATTCTACGCTTTGCTGGAAAAAGGCAAAGTGGCGATGAGCGAACAAAACGGCAAAGATGTCCCGCCGATCAAAAGCGTGCGCATGATGCTTAATTTCGTTGAGGGCGAGTATAGCCCGCAATATGCCAATGATCACGGTGGTAAAGCCTATTTTGAGCTTTATGTGCCGGACAATGATAAAGACCTGCTGCCTTTGATGCGTGCCGGCGTAAAAGAGGTTTCCATTAAACCGCCGTCAACGGCATTGACCAACTTTTTTATTTCGATCTTTCCGGTCTTAGTCTTTATCGCATTTTTATGGTATTTATCCAACAAAGGTAATCAGATGGGTTCTAAAGTCTGGGGCTTTGGCAAGATGCAGAATAAGATGATGGGCAAAGATAGCCTTACCAAGATCACTTTTAAAGATGTAGCCGGGGTCGATGAGGCCAAAGAAGAGCTGCAGGAAGTAATTCAATTTTTAAAAGACCCGAAAAAATTCCAAAAGTTAGGCGGCCGCATCCCCAAGGGCGTTTTGCTGGTAGGGCCTCCGGGCTGCGGTAAGACATTATTGGCTAAGGCGGTTGCCGGTGAAGCGGGCGTACCGTTTTTCTCGATCAGCGGTTCGGATTTTGTCGAGATGTTCGTCGGTGTGGGCGCGTCACGCGTGCGCGACCTTTTTGAACAATCAAAAAAAGCCGCTAAAGTCCAGGGTAAGGGCTGTATTATTTTTATTGATGAGATCGATGCCGTGGGCCGCCAGCGTTTCGCCGGTATCGGCGGCGGGCATGATGAGCGCGAACAGACTTTAAACCAGCTTTTGGTCGAGATGGATGGGTTTGATACTGACGTAGGCGTTATTGTTATGGCCGCGACTAACCGGCCGGATGTTTTAGACCCGGCGTTGCTTCGCCCCGGCCGTTTTGACCGCCATGTGGTGATCGATGCGCCGGATATAAAAGGAAGAGCGGCGATCCTCCAAGTCCATTCACGTAAATTAAAATTGGCTGCGGATGTCGATATGATGGTAATTGCCAAGCAGACCCCGGGCTTTTCCGGTGCGGACCTAGAAAACCTTTGCAATGAAGCGGCGCTGTTGGCGGCGCGCCAGGATAAAGAGTCGGTGACGTTAGTCGAATTGCAGGAAGCGATGGAACGCGTAGTCGCCGGGCCGCAACGCAAAAGCCGGATCATGCCGAAAAAAGAAAAAGAGATCACTGCTTATCATGAGAGCGGCCACGCGTTGCTGCACTTGTTTTTATTGCACGTTGACCCCTTACATAAAGTTTCGATCATCCCCCGCGGAGTGGGGGCTTTAGGTTATACCATGCCCTTGCCGGCGGAAGACCGCTATACCCACTCGCGCAGCGAGCTCTTAGACCGCGTATGCGCTTATTTCGGCGGGATGGCGGCTGAGGAGTTGATTTTAAATGAGGTCACGACCGGGGCGCATAATGATTTAGAGATGGCGACCAAGATAACCCGGCGCATGGTTACGGAGTTCGGTATGAGCGAAAGGATCGGCCACATCGCGCTTACCCGTCAGGCTGGGCCGGTATTTTTAGGCCGTGATCTGGCGGAGCACAAAGATTATTCTGAAGATATGGCGACCGCCGTAGATGCGGAAATAAAAAGAATATTGGAAGAGCAATATGCCCGGGCCAAGAAACTTCTTTCCGATAATCTGGAAAACGTAAAGATCGTCGCAAAACTCCTTTTAGAAAAAGAAGTTTTAGACGCCGTCTCAGTAAAGGCGGCCATAGGCTTCAAGGATAAGGATGAGAGTAACCCCGTTACGGCTTAATAGCGAAAATACTTCCCGAGAACTTTTCAACACCTTAAAAGTAAGCAAAGAAGGTACTGCTATCCTCGCTCCAAAGAGCGTTTATGCGGCGTTTCAAGTTGATGGCTTAAGCGCCTGGGAGGCTAATATCATCAAGCAGGATCTTCTTTCCTTAGGCTCGGACGCCGCCTTAGAGCGTGCGGCTTTGATAAAGGATATTAAGACCTCGATTGTGATTTTCGGCAGTATCAGCCAGCTTAAGAAGCTTGCGGCTAAATTGAAAAATCAGCCATTCGGTTTGAAGGAATTTTCTTTGCAACTCTCCCAGGTTTTGGAAAATTGTTTTAAAGAAAAATTGACTTTTTGCGCGCGTGGTAAGCGGTTGAATTTTGGCCAGCCGGTACTCTGCGGTATTGTCAATGTTACAGGAGATTCTTTTTCCGGCGACGGGGTCCTGAAAGGTTCTTTTCCTCAAACCGTTGATGCGGCAATTGCAAAAGCCGGGGGAATGGTAAAGAGCGGAGCCTTGATCTTGGACGTCGGTGCGGAATCATCGCGGCCCGGTGCTAAGCCGCTTAAGGAAAAAGAAGAGATTGCGCGCCTTGTGCCGGTAATAAAAGGTTTGCGCAAAGAGTTTAAAAATGTTTTAATATCAGTAGATACCTACAAATACGCTGTAGCCAAGGCCGCGGCAGATCGTGGTGCGGATATCGTTAATGACATTACAGCGCTGCAAAATGCACCGCGAATCGTTGAGTTGGTAAAAGAGTATCAGCTTGGCTGTATTTTGATGCACATGCAAGGCGTGCCGCAAACTATGCAGCGTAAGCCTAAGTATCAGTGTGTAACGAGCGAGTTGTATGATTTTTTTAAAGCGCGTATTGAATTTTGTTTAAAAAACGGTATCGAGAAAAGTTCTTTAATGGTCGATCCCGGGATCGGTTTCGGCAAAGCTTGCAAGCATAACCTGGAAATATTGAAACATATCTTTCAGCTTAAAGCCTTCGGCTGCCCGGTATTTTTGGGGCTTTCACGTAAATCGTTTATCGGCAAAGCGCTCGAAGTTCCGGTAAACGGCCGCTTGGCCGGTACGCTAGGGGCGACGGTTTATGCGATGCTTAACGGGGCGAATGTTTTTCGTACCCATGATGTTAAAGAGACGTACGAGGCCTTGAAAATGGCGGCAGAGATAAAAAATTATGATTGATTTCAGTATATTCTTAAATATTAAAGCGGTGATCCAGATCCTTATTTTATGGGGTGTGGTTTACCATATTTTTCTTTTTTTACAGGGGACGCGCGCGGCATATCTTTTGCGCGGCGTGATCATTTTAACGATTGCATTTTTTGTTTTTCAGAAATTTGATTTTTTGGTTTTAAATTGGTTGATGACTAAATTTTTCGCCTTTTTCCTGATCCTGATGGCGATTGTTTTTCAGCCGGAGTTGCGGGAAGGGTTGATCCGGTTGGGCCAGAGGCAGCTTTTTACAACTGCCTACGAAAAAGAAGAGTTTGAAAAGGATTTAAAAGATATTGTGGTGGCGGCGGGTAAACTGGCCAAGCGCAAGATCGGTGCGCTCATCGCGATTAAACGCGAGATCAGCTTAAAAAATTATATTGAAAGCGGCGTATTTTTAAATGCCGAGTTATCCAGCGAATTGTTGCAGAATATTTTTTATCCTCTTGCGCCGCTGCATGACGGCGGGGTGATCATTGAAGGGAATAAGATCTTGTCGGCATCATGTTTATTTCCCCTAAGCGAGAGCAATGCTTTCGAGAAGACCACGGGTATGCGCCATCGGGCCGGTGTCGGCCTTTCTGAGCACTCCGATGCTTTGGTCGTGATCGTTTCGGAAGAGAATGGTTCGATATCTTTGGCGATCAATGGGCAATTAACGCGTGATTTAACCCCCAATGATCTTTTAACGATCTTAAAAGGACAGTTAAGGCATGAAAAAAGCTAATTTTTTTAAAGTGGTTTTTACGCACAATCTTTGGCTTAAGATCATCTCTTTTATCGTGGCGGTGATCATTTGGCTTTATGCCAGCAGCGAGATCCTAAAGGGAGTGCGGTTTTGAAACTAGGCGTTAATGTCGATCACGCCGCGACTTTGCGTAATGCCCGCGGGACGGTTTATCCTGACCCGGTGGTTTGCGCGATGCTCTGCGAGGCGGCGGGTGCCGATTCGATTGTGATGCATCTGCGCGAGGACCGTCGCCACATCAAAGAACGCGACCTTTTGCTTTTAAAAAGCGCCGTAAAAATACCAATCAACCTGGAGATGGCCGCGAGCGATGATATTGTGGCCTTTGCTTTAAAGTATAAGCCGTTTCAGGCAACACTGGTGCCGGAGCGCCGCCAGGAACTTACGACCGAGGGCGGGCTTGATCTCGTAAAAAATTTTAAAAAAATTGCAAAGGTCACCCATCGGCTTCAAGATAAAGGGATTAAGGTGAGCCTGTTCATTGACCCTAACCTTAAGCAGGTAGATATGGCGAAGATCATCGGCGCGGATAATATTGAGATCCATACCGGAGCCTTTTGTGACGCGGTGAATAAGATCCAGCGCGCCAAAGAGCTAAAAAAAATAGTTGAAAGCGTAAAAGCTGCGGATGACCTGGAATTTTTCGTCGCGGCGGGACACGGCATCAACTACGAGAACGTAAAAGATATTTTAAAAATCAAGGCGATCCGCGAGCTTAATATCGGCCACTCCATCATCTCCCGCGCCCTTTACACCGGCCTTCCCGCGGCAGTCAAAGAGATGATAGAGTTGATAAGATAGCTTTCGTTACAACGCTTTCTTTAAACCTTTTATGAAATCATTGGGATAATTCTGATTAAATTTCTTACTATCTATAAGTAGTATTGCAAAAAAGACAACTCTAGTGTGTTCGCAATAACGGAAAGATTGCGGCGAGGCGTGCCTTGTCCCTACATAAATTTGATTGATAATTTTTTATCTAATGCTTTGGCGATCGAGGCAACGGTTTCGATGGAAAAGTTTTCTCGGCCGGATTCAATGGTAGAGATATATTGCTGGATCACTTTCATCTTGTCGGCTAACTCTTTTTGGGTATAGCCCTTTTCTTTGCGTAGAGCTTTGATCTGTTCGGCTATGGCTAGGCGTTCTGGTGAGATGAGTTTTTTTACCGTAGTAATTTTTACTCCGTCTTTTCTTAGCTCGGTTTTGATCGAGTCGTAAATTTTTTGCCAAAATCCAGGCGCGTCGGAGTAGTAAGAGTTCTTTCGGATAAGTTTTTTGATTTCCGGCCATTCTCTGCAAAAGGTTACTTTGTCGATGTAGAGAAAAGCTTTTTTGGGATCGCGTAGGCGGTGAAAGAGCTGGGCGGCGTAGAGTAAAAAACGGGGATTTTCGCTGTCCTTTAAAACCGCTTTGATCTTTTTTTCATTATCCGGAACGCTCCACTGCCAGTACCTTCCCATGCCATATTTATACTACTTATAAGTAGTATTGCAAGAAATAAGTTAGCAGGCACAAAGATATTAGCGTGATGTATGGGGATATTTTTTTACTATCCATGGATAGTATTACAAAACGAAGAACAGTATTCCAATAATTGTAAATTACATTTGATGGAGAGTAGATTGTGGTAAAATAAGCCCAAGAAAAGCGAGGGTTTATGATTTTAGGTGTCGGCATAGACATGGTGAAGATCGAGAAGATGCAAAAAGCCATTGAAAAACATGGGCAGAGCTTTTTAGACCGTGTTTTTGATAAAGAAGAGCTGGTAAATATTGCTCAGGGCAAGATGTATTATCAGCGCCTGGCCGCCCGGTTTGCTGCCAAAGAAGCCGTGATCAAGGCGGTATCGAAAAAATACCCGCTTGATTTAACCGACATTTTGATCTTAAACCGGGCTAACGGCGCGCCTTATGTGAAATTTAAAAAGCGCGTCAATGCCGATATTTTTCTTTCTATAACCCACATCGAAGATTACGCCGCGGCAACCGCCGTCGCGCAGAAGAAAAATAATAAGATTGATGAAGATGCTAGCGATATCAGGGCTTATCACGCTCGTAAAAGCGAGCCGTCTGTACCATTCAAGAAAATCCAGCGTCTTAACCCATGAAAATACCCGGATTCTCATGCCATCGAAGCTAAGTCCACATTAAGTTAGTATAATACTAGCTATAGCTAGTAAATTTTTTATAATGCCTTGACTATAACAAACTATATGGTATATTACAAGTAGGGGCTAGTAATTATATGAACAAATTAGAGAAAACTCATCGTAAACTGTTGACCCTGGTAATAGGTAAATATCCTCAATTTTATCTAGTTGGAGGTACCGCTATCAGCCTGCTTTACGGCTATAAAGTTCACAGGGTTTCTGAGGATTTAGATTTTTTTACGCAGGAGTATTCGCCAAAGCTTCATCGAGAGGTGGCATCCTTTGTTAGGGGGGAGGCTGGTTTTGATTTTGATCTTAAAGAAGAAGAAAAACGGAAAAAATATCTTCCCATGGCAGTCTATGAATTTAAAGCTGGCGAGCTTATCGTGAAAGTAGATTTTGTAAAAGATTATGCAAAGCTTTTTTATGACCCGCAAAAAAATGGTATCGCTTCGGTTGAGGATATTTATTATAGAAAAATCATGGCGGTAATCGGGTGGAAGGCGGGGCAATCCGAGGTTGGACAGTTGCTTGCCGGTGGACGGCAAAAGACAAAGGATATTTACGATGTTTTCTTTTTATCCAATGAAGCCGAAAAATTAAGTACGTGGTTTCCGAGATATTTCGGTTTACCTGAATATGAAAGGCTGGCAGCGTGGTGGCTTGGAATCCCCAGGCAAGACACGATAATGGAATTGCTGGAGCTTGTCCCCGGCTGCGACACAAGAAAAGTTGTCATGCACTTGGATGAAGAGATTATTCATAAATTGCATTCGAGGTATATGAGGATATGAAAAGAGAAAAATGGTATTGGGACCTTAATCTATCGGAAGCCAAGATAAAAAAGATACTTTCTTGGGAAGATGATCCGCGTTTTCCCCGAATTGCCGGAGTTCTATTGTCGCGCGTCACCGATCCCAGCGAGGTTTTTAAGCTGATTACTCCTAATGCTTTTTGCAGAAGGTGGCGAGCGATTGAGGCAGAGATTAAATCGGATGAGTGGACTAAAGAAAAAGCTGCTTTTTGGAAGGTTACTTATATCAAATTGTCTCGTGATCTTCGTGAGAAAGGAGGCAAAATTCGCCAACCGGATAAACTCGTTTTAGATGATTTTACCCGCGATTTGATAAGCAAAATAAAAGAGAGCCGCAGAAAAGCTGCGCTTAGCCAAAAAGAATTAGCTCAACTTATGGGGTATAGCCAGCAATATATTTCCGGGATAGAAAAAGGGAGAGAAAAGGTAACCCTGGAATTCTTAAAGAAATTTGCGGATATTACAAAGCAGCCGTTAGAGGGGTTTCTTGCGATAAATACTCAAATTTCTACGGGTAAATTTGAGCCGCGGGCATTTGATGACCTTAGGCAAAAGCGAATTTATGAAAGCTTATCTCTATTAGGTAAAGGACCGGCAGCCTATTATCAAGATGCTTGTAATTTGATGAATGGCGATTATTTGGCTACACAAACCCATATAGTTTCGCATTGCTTACGTGAAATTGAAAGTAGTTTGCGCAAAGTGGTGGTTGAAGAGTTTAATATCAAGGTTAAAGGCGAAGATCGCCAGAAACAAGAAATCGGATTGATTCTTAAAGGATTGGATATCGCTGCCGATTCCTTTATAGCGGATACGTGGTTTTCAGTGGCAGGGCAGGATAATGAAGATGCTTTGCATGGGCGAGCGCACCGCAATGCTCTTGGGCCACCGCGCCCCAAGGATGAGAGCTTTATAGAATTTTGGCATGGTTTTGAAGAAATGTTAGACATTGTGCTATTAAAATTTCGGGAAAAGTTTTTGAATTGCATTGGCGTTATCGACGCTTTGGCTGTAAAGGATAGTCCTACAAAAAACGATTTAGATAAGTTAAGAAACAATGTTCCTAACGGTTTGGTGGGATTGGGATATTTTTTAGATAAATGCAAAAGTCCAAAATGGCTTATGCTGCTTGACGGCGGAGGATATTTTAACGGACCTAGACCCGAAAATGCATTTTGGCCACAAGCGATGTATTTGAAGCGTATGGCAGCAGGTGAGCCAGGGTTGGTTTCAAAAATAATTTTGAAAATTTCCCCAACAAGTAATAATTATGTTCACGAATGTTTTATTGACGCTGCGCTGGAAATGCCCGCCAGCTATTCGGCGGAGTGGATTAAAAAAGAGATAGCCAGGATCAATCAGCAAGAACATTTGGAGTGGGGGGTGTCGAGTAGGTTTGGTGCACTTATTACGCATCTGGCCATGGACGGACAAGCTGACAGCGCGTTAGGCTTGGCTAGAGCGCTTTTAAGGATTTTGCCGGATCCCAAAAAGCAATCCCCAAAAGCGGAAGGCATATCTTTTTACCTTCCCGAGCCGCGCGCGCTTTGCGATGCTTGGGATTACCGGGAAATTACCGAAAAAAGCATGCCGGTTTTAGTTAAGGCAAAAGGCTTTGAGGTGTTAGTTTTTCTGTGCGGTTTGCTAAACGATGCAATACGGTTTTCGCGAAACGAAGATAACAATAAAGATTTTGAAGATTACTCTTATATATGGCGCAAAAATATTAATCACGGTGGTGAACATACCCACCCCCTAGCTAATATTTTAGTTTCCATGGTGCGTGATATTGCGCAGCTGTTGATTCGAGATAATATTTGCAAAGGTGAGGATGTTGTTTTGCTCCTTGAAAAACATAAGTGGAGAGTTTTTAAGCGTATAGCTATTTATCTTTTATCGATTTATCCCGAAAAGGTATCGAAGTTTGTAGGGGCTAGACTAACCGACAGGGCTTTATTTGATGACCCTGGCATCCGTGGCGAATACACGCTGTTGCTAAAAAATGGTTCTGGCGTGCTAAGTTTTGAGCAAAAGCAGATTATATTGGGCTGGGTTGAAAAGGGATTCGACGTAGAAGAGGATAAAGAAAACTATAAGCGTTTAAAAGGTAAATATCCCAATAATGAAGAAACCGAATTGGCATTAAAGCAGTGGAGGCGTTATTGGCTTGATCGGTGTGATGATAAAATTTTCGAAGCGTGGGAGAAAGAACACGAAGAGTTAGTTGCCGATTCTGTGGCTTTGCTGGATTCATCTGGGATAAAAGAGTGGCCAGGCCCGATAAGTCCTAAGAAAATAGAAGAGTTGAGTCGCATGACCACACCGGAAATAGTCGATTTCCTAAAAATCTGGAAACCAGAAGGGGTTTGGCCGGAACACGACAGGGAAGAGTTGGGTAATATTTTACTGGAATTAGTCAAGCGTGAGCCGGAGAGGTTTTTGGGGGAAGCGTTAAGCTTCCAGCAGGTTCATCCGACTTACATTTGGGCATTAATTTTTGGGCTTACTGATGGCTTAAAAGAAAAACAAGGGATAGATTTAAGCGTAGTGCTTAAGCTATGCGATTGGATAGTTAAATCTAACAATGAATCTGATGCTGATTGGGGTAATGTCAGAAGAGCGATTGGTTGGTTTCTCTCAGCCATGCTTAGAGAGGATAAAATTGCTTTTGAATCGCGTAGCGCAGCTTGGGCGATTATCGAGCCGTTGACCCATGATTCTGATCCTACCATTGAAGTAGAAAGAAATAATATAAATGGGCCGGCCACTTTAGCCATCAACTCAATTCGTGGCAATGCTATGCATGCGGTTATTCAGTATGCTTTATGGGTTTTTCAACATCGCGGAGAATTGTCGGGTATCAAGGAAAACAATACTTTTAGCTTTGAAGCGATACCGGAAGTAAAGAAAGTTTTGGACGAGCATTTAGATTTCTCTCAAGACCCGTCTTTGGCGGTCCATTCCGTTTATGGGCAGTGGTTTTCGTGGTTAGTTGCCTTGGATATTAAATGGACAAAAGAAAATTTATCTAAAATATTTCCTATTCAAGAGTCCCCAGAACTTTATAAAGCGGCATGGGATGCGTATATTATTTTTTGCGCACCACAAAGTAATGTTTTTGTAGTGTTAAAGGAACAATATGATTTTGTGTTGGAATCTTTAAGCGAAGAGAAGAAAGAAGAAAACATATTAGGTCATTCCGACAGACGTTTGGTTGAGCATCTCATGGCATTTTACAGCCAGGGGTTATTTAAGTTGGATGACGGCGAAACAATTTTTTCTAAATTTTGGAATCAAGCCCCTGTGCGGTTAAAAGCTTATGCAATAGAAACTGTTGGTCGTAACCTTTGGCATGCCAAAGATATAGTAAAGTTGGAGGTCTTGAATAGGCTGGAAGCTTTTTGGGAAGCGAGGCTTAAAAGCGTTTTAGAATCGAAAGAAAATGTTGAACATGGCGAATTACGTGCTTTTGGGGGGTGGTTTGTTTCAGGTAAATTCAATGATGAATGGGCCATTAGGCAGTTAACTAAAGTTATTGAGATTACGGGGACTGTTGACATTAGCTATGCCGTTGTTGAAAGGTTGGAAAAGCTTGTTGCACAAATGCCCGAAGAAACTATGAATTGTTTTGAGATGATGGTTAAGAATGATTCCCAAGGATGGGGAATTCATACTTGGTCGAAGTCTGCGGAAATCATGCTCAAGGAGGCGCTAAAAACAGAAGCAGCCGAAACAGCTAGGCGAATTATCAATTATTCCGCAAGCCAAGGGTATTTAAAATTCATGGGGCTTTTGAATGATTCGCAGGATAATCGATAATAATATTGGATAGACAAAAGTTGTAAATACTCTTCTATGGTAAAATAAGGATATAAAAAATGAAGATACCGGGGTTTTTATTAAATCGTAAAGCTGACAGCCATAAATATGATTACGGTTATGTTTTGGTAGTCGGCGGCTCGCCGGGCTTGGTCGGGGCGCCCTGTCTTTGCGCCCAAGCGGCTTTAAAGATCGGGGCGGGGTTGGTGCGGATCGCTGTACCCAAGTCGCTTAATTCGATTTTTGAGATGAATCTGATGGAAGTAATGACTTTGCCGGTAGCGGATAAAGAGGGGTACTTTTGTGAACGGTCATTTGACGCGATCAAGCCGTTGGTCAACAAGCTCGATGTTCTGGCGATCGGCCCCGGCGCTTCGGCCAACAAGGAAACTCAGAGCTTTTTGCGTAAGATCGTGCAAAGTGTGGACAAGCCGATGGTGATCGACGCAGACGGATTAACGGCTTTGGCCGGGAATTTTACGCTTTTGAAACAACGCCGGCCGCAGAGCCTGGTTTTTACCCCGCATTTGGGGGAATTTTCCCGGATGACAGGGATCGATAGTAACCGTATAATAAATAAGAGAAAAGAGCTTGTAAAACAATTTGCCCTTCGATATAATCTAACTCTCGTTTTAAAGGGTGACCACACCCTGGTAAGCGATGGTAAAGCGTTTTTTGAGAACCCTACCGGTAATCCGGCCATGGCGAAAGCCGGCAGCGGGGATGTCCTGGCAGGAGTGATCGCCGGGCTTATGGCCCAGGGCTTGAGTGGCTTTGATGCGGCGCGCCTGGGTGTATATTTGCATGGCCTTTCCGGCGACCTTGTAGCACGCGCCAAGACACAGATGTGTTTACTGGCCAGCGATATAATCGATTATTTGCCGAACGCAATAAAGGCAGCTAGGTAGAGCACGAAAAAGGTTCGCGGGGTGACAGTGAGCAGGGCGAACGTCAGAGGGGCGAAGCCCCTATGAAGAGCCAGTTGCAAGGCATCACCTTAGAGAAGAACACGAGTGTTGATTCGCAACGCTATTTGTAAAACTTATATATAAGCAGTCTCGGCGCGAAGCGCCCTGGCTCTCGCCCAGGTAGCTCAATTGGCAGAGCTTCTCACTTGTAATGAGAGGGTTGAAGGTTCGATTCCTTTCCTGGGCTTTAATTAAGTGAAAAGGCAAAGGGCAAAAGTAAAAAGTTTGGAAGCGAGACATCTGTGATAAAATTTTACTATTAAGCCGTAGCCGTTCTTTAATATTGATTTGTACGAAAATTTTGACTTTTTCCTTTTGAGTTTTGAATTAACGCGGACAGGTACCCAAGTGGTCAACGGGGACAGACTGTAAATCTGTTGTGCTTGCACTTCAAAGGTTCAAATCCTTTCCTGTCCACCATTTAATTACAAATTGCAGATTGCAGATTGCATATTGCATATTGCAAATTATCGAGTCGAAAAGATAGATTAGGTTCGCGGGTGACAGCGAACGAAGTGAGCGTCAGAGGGGCGAAGCCCCTATGAGGAGCCAACTGCAAGGCATTACCTTAGAGAAGAACACGAGTGTTGGTTAGCACTGCTATTTATAAAACCTAGATATAAGCAGTCACAGCGCGTAAGCGCTTTGGCTCCTGCGGGTGTAGTTCAGTGGTAGAACATCAGTTTTCCAAACTGATTATGCCGGTTCGATTCCGACCACCCGCTATTTTTTGCAAAGCAAAAAATAGAGCAATTGAGCAAGTAGATCAATAGACAATCGTAAGAAGAACGAAATTGCGGTCTATTGCTCAATTTTCTATTTTCCGGTTACCCCATAGTTATAAATTGCCCTTCCCAAACCGTCTCTAAAATTGTACAATAATCTCATCTTATGAAGAACAAAATATCCGTGATCGGCGCGGGGAGTTGGGGTACTACCTTGGCGATTGTTTTAGCCCGCAAGGGCCTGGACGTCACCCTTGCCAGCGTTTTCCGTGAACACAATTTGCGCATGCAGGAAGCGAAAGAAAACCGCGATTTCTTACAAGGCGCAAAATTCCCCCCCGGCCTTCGTGTCGCCGAAACGATCGAAGAAGCGCTTTCCAGCGATATTATCGTTGTTGCTATCCCCGTAAAATATATCCGTACGGCTTTGGTGCCGGTGAAAAAATCCAAGATCGACCTAAGTAAAAAAGTTTTTGTCTCGATCAGCAAAGGTATTGAGGCAAAGAGCTTAAAGCGCGTATCCGAGATCATCGTCGAAGTGTTGGGTAAGGTCGATGTGGCGGTTTTATCCGGGCCTAATATCGCTAAAGAAGTATTAAACGATGTTCCTTCGACTGCGGTCATTGCCGGAAAGAATAAAAAAACTATCAAGTATCTGCAAAATATTTTTACTACGGAAAATTTTCGCGTCTATGCCCATGATGATATTGCCGGAGTAGAGTTAGCCGGCGCATTAAAAAATGTGGTAGCGATCGCCTGCGGCATTGCCGACGGAATGGGTTTTGGTACCAACACCAAAGCAGCGCTTTTGACGCGCGGCCTGGTTGAGATCACCCGATTAGGGAAAAAAATGGGCGCTAAGCCCCAGACTTTTTGGGGTGTCAGCGGTTTAGGCGACCTTGCGACCACCTGTTTTTCTCCTCATTCGCGTAACCGAACGGTCGGCGAGGCGATTGGCCGCGGCAAAAAGATCGAAGAGGTCTTATCCGGCATGGAGATGGTGGCCGAGGGCCTGGAGACAGTAAAATCTGCGTATCGCTTGAGCAAAAAATTAAAAATCGATATGCCGATAGTTTGCGAGGTATATAAGATCATTTACCGCCATAAACCGGTTGATTCAGCCGTGCGCGACCTAATGCGGCGCACCTTAAAAGCGGAGAGTGTAGATTGAGACGTCCTAACGGTACCCCGGTTTTCGTGGCGATCATTGCCGTCAATATCGCCTTGATATTTTTGGCCGCGGCATTTTTTAAGGGCCAGATATCCGGGGTGATGATCCCTATAGTTTTGGGCCTTATCGGTGCCGGTGTTTTAGCTTTTGTTATTCTTGCCATGGTTACTTCCCGCGGTGGCGATATCTTGAAATCTATTTTAGGATTGATCGTCGGCGCGGCGATCGTGTATGGCGCATTTCTTTTTAAGCAGCACTCCGATGCGCAGGTCATGGAACGCCACTATGCGATTTTAATCACTGCGATGGATGAAAGGGATGTTAAATTCGCGGAGTGCTGGTTTGATTCGAGTACGGAATTGAAGCAGTTCTTAAAACGTAATGACGAAAGTTGGTATATGGGCAAAGACGGGGTGCGCGGCCATCGCGAGATGTTGGATTATTACCATACGGTTAAAGCCGAAGAGAAAGAAGAGAAGAAAGTGCTTATTGTCCGGCGCAATCTTGGTTCGGCCCCGGCGCAACCCGAGCAAGGCCAGCTCATCGCTTTTGTCGATGAGTACCGCAAGGGGAATATGGCGATCGAGAGTAATCCGGTTTACAACGTAAATCCCGTAAAAGGTGAACGGACAGATGAGGGGCTGCCGGAATGAGTTTGACGAAAAAGCAAAAATGGGGCATGTGGCGTGCGATCTATATTTTTATTACGGTCGGCCTCGTCGCCTTGCGGACGTTCAAGCTGCATAGAGATTATTCGGCCAACCGCCCTTTAAGTGTTGCGATTGTTGAGGGGTTGTTGATCGTTTTTATAATTTTTTTAGGGTGGAATACGATAAAATTTACCAAAGATGCGGTAGATATTTTTCGCGAGAGGCCTAATGGATAAATATAGTATGCAGGTGGCGATCCGCCGGCTTTCGAACAACCCGGATATTTTTGAATTTTCTATTTCAACGCCTACCTTACGCGCACAATTTCGCTTGCCCAGAGAAACTTTAAATGAGTTAAGGATCATGATCGAACGCGCTTTAACCAGCCGTCATGGCGAAAAGAATTAATTCTTATGGTCAAAGATCTGTTTAAGCGCCACATCTTATTTAACCCTTTTGCTCTTACGGTCATCTCTATCCTTTGTACGGCTTCGCTGTTAAAGGTTGTTGATTTGCAGCCGCATGTGGATAACGAATTTTTCTTTTCCGGCGATTCGCCGCAATTTAAAACGGAAGCCAAGATCAATGAGATGTTCCCGTTAAATTCACAGATCATCATCAGCGCTAAGGGCAATATTCACGCACCGGCTTATTTAAGGAAGGTCAAGCAGTTGACCATTGACCTAAAAGCGTTGAAGCATGTAACCGGAGTAAAAAGTTTGATCAATGGGCCGGACAATGTGGATACGGCTTTGCAAGGCCCCTTGTGGAACCGCCTTTTGATCTCCGCCGACCGCAAGGCTTCGAATGTGATTGTTTTTGTCGATAATACTGAACCCAAAGAGTTGATCCCCGCGTTGGAACGCACGGCAAGTTATTATGACGGGCCCGGTTTTGAGATCAAGATCGCCGGGTTTGGTTTTGTTGTTGAATTGATCCGGCGCAATCTGGTGCGGGATTTTATTATTTTCAGTGTTTTGGCTTTGATTATTTTTGCCTTGATGATGACCGCCTTGTTTCGCTGTGCGGGCATTGTGGTCGGTTCTTTGGTCTGTTGCTTGGACGCTTGTATTTTAACTTTAGTTGTTTCCCAGGCTTTGCATGTAAAGATAGGCATTTTAACTGCAAACCTATTTACCATCGTTTTTGTCCTTACCCTTTCGCATATCGTATTTATTACCAATAATTGGTACCGGTTTAAAGCGGATAATTTTCCTGAAAGCAAAGCCGCGGCTAAGGCTGCATTGCTTTATACGATCAATGGTTCGTTCTGGTGTATGTTCGCAACCTTCCTGGGCTTCGCCAGCCTTATTTTTGTCCAGGCCAAACCATTAAAAGAACTGGGTGTTTCGGGATCGGTTGGGGCATTGGTGGCAATTTTTTGTTCGTACACGATTTATCCGCTTTTTCTTTGTTCCGTAAAAAAAGATATTAAGAGCGTTTTGCACTCTTACGATACTAAGCGGGTTTTTGTCGGCCACTACATGTGGGCGACTGCCGCATTGGCTTTGATCGCCGGTTTTTGTTTGCCGGGGATCGCGAAGCTTAATACGGACCCGAGCCTTTTGACTTACTTTAAGAAAAAAAGCGAGTTGCGCCAGGGAATCGAATATATCGATACCAACGGGGGCTCCAGCCCGCTTAATCTGGTGATCAGCGATTTTTACGGCGCGCCGCTAAACAGTGCTGAAGCCTATAAGCGCTTATGGGCATTGCAAGCGCGCTTAGAAAGTGATCCTGATGTCGGATCGGTGATTTCTTTGCCGGTTTTGATCGCGGAGGGCCGGCGTAATCCTTGGGCGAATTTTATCAGCAATGAGACTTTGCTGCGTATCCTTCAGGATTCCCGGTACAATAGCGTTGCCAGCACTTTTGTTACGGCCGACCGCCAATATGCTCATTTTTTTCTGCGCATGAAAGAGACCGGCCGCACCGTACCGCGCCTTGAGGTGGTAGAACGCATTAAGCACTTGGTTTACCAGCAAAAATTTAAGCCTGACATGGTCGGTGGGATCTATGTTTTGCAAGGCGAATTAGCCCATATGGTAGCGGTGAGCCTCTTGGGCGGTTTATCGCACCTGGCCCTTTTATTTGTGATCATCGCTTATATTGTTTCGCGCTCGATCAAGACTACCTTTGCCATGGTCGGGTGCCTTGCGGTGATACCGGTATGTATGCTGGGGGCGATCGGGCACTTAAAGATCCCCTTGGATATTATTTGCGCGCCGGCGACCAATGTCGCGATCGGTTTAGGTATTGATTCGATGATCCACATGGTGATCATGATGCGCCGCTTTACCGCCAAGGGTGAAAATTTTTGGCAGGCATGGAAGAGTGCGCGCATATATCTGTGGCAGCCGATCGTCAGCTCCGGGATCATCGTGGCGACCGGGTTTGGGATCTTTGCTTTTTCGATGTTCCCGCCGAACCAGCGTTTTGGCTTGGCGGTAGTTTTTGGTACGCTCTTGGCCGCCCCCATTGCTTTATTTGTTTTGCCGTCGGTAGTGGGGCCCTGGTTTTACCGCGAATAAGCGCAGGAACTTTTTTGAAGTATCTTCGGTCTAAGTTGTTGGAGGTGCAGAATATGTTAAAAAAGCAGTGGATCGTTAGCGGGTTGTGTGTGGTGATGGCATTCTCTTCGCTTAGTGTTTTTGCCCGGGATCATGACCATGACCGCGGGCACGATCGGGACGGGGGGCGCGGCGAGCATTATCATTATCGTGATGGCCATTGGTACCATCGCGGCTGGTTTGGTTTTGATTTTTTAGCGCCGGCTTTGGCCTTTGGCGCGATCGTTGATGCTTTGCCGTACGGCTATACTACGGTGGTTGTAGGCGGTGTGCCGTATTATCGCTGTGATGGCATTTACTACCGGCATTATCCGGAGGGTTATGTGGTTATGGAGGAACCGTCTCCGGTGTTGGTGGTTCAGGAGCAGAATCCCATGCCCGTTAGCGTGGCGGCGCCCCAGGAAAGCGGATCTGAGAGCGTAATAATCAATGTGCCTAATGCGCAGGGCGGGTATACGCCGGTTAAATTGATTAAGCATAAAGGCGGTTATCTCGGGCCACAGGGAGAGTATTACGAGCACCCGGCGGTAAGCCAGCTTAAGGCATTGTACGGTAAATAAAAAGGAGTATTTATGAGATTAAGCCGATTGACGTTTTGCGGCCTTTTGTGCGTGATGCTTGCGGTGCCGGCCTTTGCGCAAGAAAAATGTGCGCCCCGGGAGAAAGCTCCGGAACACTTCAAGAAGATGTTTGAACAGTTAAGCCTTAATGATAAGCAAAAAGAAGCGATGGAAACTAATAAGGCCGCCCATCGCGGCAAGATGAAACAAAATTTTGAGAAGATGAAGGCCTTAAAAGATGAGTTTAACGCCGAGCTGATGAAGCCAAAGTTGAATATGTCCAAAATTAATTCTCTGCAGAAACAATTTAAAGCCATGCAGGCGCAATTAGCCGATGACCGTTTAAGCTCGATTTTAGAGGTGCGAAAGATCTTAACGGCGGAACAATTTGCTAAATTTATTTCACTAGCCAATGAGCATGAAAAGAGATATCATTTTAAAAATGGGGGAAAAGATGGCCCGCAAGAGCCGGAGCCATTCGATAAGTAGAAGGCAAGAAGGAGGTCTTTATGCGTAGATTAATGGTTGCGATCGTTGGATTGTGTGTGGCGTTTAACTTTACCTTCAAGGCAAGTGCCCAGCAGCCGCCCACGGCTGGTTCTCAGGCCCAAGGGCAGACTCAAGGCCAGGCGAAGCATGCAGGGATGGGGGCCAATCGTGAAGCTATGCACCAGAAAATGGAGCAGTACCGCCAGGAAGAAGAGCAATTGGAAAAACAACTTCGCGAAGTGATGGAGCACGGCCGGGCAATAAGAGAAAAGTTGCATGCGTTGCATGAGCGCCGCCGTGCCGAGATGGAAAAGGTGCACGAACAGCGTGAGGCGCGCCACCAGGCGTATGGGCAGCAGCATAAGGGGCAGAATCAAAAGCCCGGGACAGTTTCAACCGGAACTACGGCACCGGCAGCTGCGACAACAACCGCGCCGGCAGCTCAACAGTAATTTTTTACAGGTAGATCATTTATGCGTCCCGTTGCGCCTTACGGCGAGACGGGACGCGTCTTTTGTCCGGAATGCCCTGTTAAGTAGCACTTCAAAAAAATATTATTTGTTAAATAGCACTTGACAAGGTCGAGAACCTGGTATATAGTCGTTGCCTAGGAGAAAAGCATGAAGATCGTCGGCGTGAATATAAAAAGGTTAAGGGAGGAGAGAGGGATGACCCTTCGGGCGCTTGCCCGCCAGCTGGGTGTCAGCGCCAGCTTTTTGTCCCAGGTTGAGACGGGCAAGGCTTCGTCGTCGCTTGCGACTTTAAAGAAGATCGCCGATAGCCTTTCAACGACCGTGGGCGGATTGATCGGGGAGGGCCAGAAGGCGAGCGATAACCCTGTGGTCAAGGCCGGAGAACGAAAACGCCTGCAGCAAGTCGGTAAGGGGGTTGATATTTATCTTTTGACTTCCCAGGATGCGAATAAACAGATGGAGCCTTTGCTTTTTGAATTAAACGAGAAGGCGACTTCCGGCGCGGCCTCTTACCGGCACTTTGGTCAGGAATTTGTCTTACTTATTAAAGGAATGATCGAGGTAACGCTAAATGATACGGCATATGTCTTGAAGAAAGGGGATAGCATGTATTTTAACTCCAACGTTCCGCACTCTTTCCGGAATATCGGCAAAGAAAAGGCCGAAGCGGTCTGGGTGATCACGCCGCCGACGTTTTAGGATTTTTTTTGCCCGAAGTGTTAAGTATTTATTAAGTTTGTTAACTAATGTAAAACAAGGAGCAAGATATGAAGGAAGTATTGGTTACGAAAGCAAAAGGATTGAATGAATCATTGGCTAGATTTTCACGCAAGATCGCGGATTGTAATTCTACCGGCAGTAATGTGCCGGAGTTTAGCAAGTTGATCTGCGAGGAGATGGAAAAATTGGATTTTGACAATGTAAGCTGTGATAGCGCGGGGAATATTATCGGAGTTATAAAAGGATATCAGAATAAAGGTTCTTTGGCTTTGGTCTCGCACTTGGATATTCCGTCAACGGCCCAAGAGAGAAGCGATAGTTGTTTTAAGAGCGGGATGGTCAAATTCAAGGCCGGGATAATTTCCAGCCTTTATGGCGGCGCGCTTATAAAAAGAACATTGCAGCCTTTAACCGGAGACCTGGTCGTTTGCTGCGCTCCGCGGATGGAGGCGTGTGATTTTGGGGTCAAGCATCTTTTTGAAAAGCATTTAAAAACCAGGCTTAAAAAAATACGCGGGGTAGTTCTTTGCGAGCCTACCGGGTTTAATATCAATTTAGGCCATAAGGGCCGGATGGAGTACGAGATCATTGTCCGGGGAAGGCTCAATAGGAATTTTTTGGATAATCAGGGAATGAATATGTTGGGGACGATGTTCCCTTTGATCAGCGAACTGGAGAAGGCTTCTAAACTTTTGCCCAGTGATTCCAATCTAGGGTACTCTAACCTGCGGATCAAGGATGTCCGCTGCAGCGGGTATCAGGCCGAAAACCAGCTTAGCGAATTCAGGGTCATCGTGGACCGGGTTTTTATTCCGGAAGAAAACCTAAGCGGTATTTTGACTAAAGCTAAGACGATCGCGCGGGATGTATATAAGAGCGAGCCGGATGTGACGATCAATACGGCTTTAGCCAGCGAAAGAGTGAAAACCTGGGCCGGTGCCGACCTGGTCTTGGAGAAAGAGCTCAAACCCTGGGTTACGGAGAGCCACCAGCCGTTTGCCCTGGATTCGCTGGAAAGCCTGACGGATAGCGGGTTTAAATCTTCTTTCGGGTATTGGAAAAAGATCAGTACCGATGGTTCATATACTTGCGCAGAGTTAAAGATACCGACGATCGGTTTTGGTGCCGGTACGGAGGAGCTGATCGATTCGGGTATTGAATCATTGAGCATGGATAAATTAGAGCGTGCGGTTTACGGCCATGCCCTGATCGTTCAGAGAAATATCGGCGTGCCGACCTTTGGCTGGAGTTCCGATGAGATCTAGTGTGGATAAGACCAATATCCTGGTCTTAAATTGCGGCAGCTCTTCTTTAAAGTATAAGATCATCGCTATGCCCCAAGAAGAAGAGCTGGTTACGGGTGAAGCCGAGCGGGTAGGGACGAAGACCCAGGACGCCGCCTCGATCACTCACTTTGTCCTGGGTAAAAAAAGGGTGGTTAAGGCCGAGTTGACCGACCACTCCGTGGCGTTAAAGAAGATCCTGGGGTTGATCGCACAGGATACGCAAAGCGATAAGCGGATAACTTTTGATCTCTTTGCCCATCGTTATGTCCATCCCGGAAAGTTTTTTACTAAGCCTGTAAGGATCGACCGAAGCGTTTTAAGAAAATTAAAAGATACCTTAAGCCTGGCGGCGATCCATAACCCGATCATCTACAAATTGATCGAATTTTGCGACGAAGAGTATAGGGCGGTAGAACAGATCGCTGTATTTGATACGTCGTTCCACAAGACGATCCCGCCAGAGTTTTCCACCTACGCACTGCCGGTAAAACTCGCGAAAAAATATAGCCTGAAAAAGGTCGGGTTTCATGGTATATCGCACCGGTATGTGATGGAAGAGGCATGCCGGTTTTTAGGCCGAGATACTAAACAGCAGAAAATCATCAGCTGCCATTTGGGCACCGGGGGTTCGAGTGTTTGTGCGATAAATCGCGGCAAGTCGGTTAACACTTCAATGGGTTTTACGCCTTTAGAGGGGTTGATGATGAATACCCGCTGCGGTGACCTTGATTTAGGAGTGATTTTTTACATGATGTTTAAAGAGAATTTTTCTCCGGAAGCAACGGAAAATATTCTTAATAAAAAAAGCGGTATCCTTGGGGTTTTTAACTCTTCGTCGGATCTAAGGGATGTGGTCAATTCAATTGAGAGCGACCCTAAGGCCAAGATGGCGTTCGAGATGTATGCGCGCCGGGTAAAAGCCTACCTGGGTTTTTATGCGTTGATCCTTAAAAAAGCGGATATCCTGATTTTTACGGATTCGCTGGGAACGGGGTTACCGGTATTACGCCAAAATATTTGCGCGGCGATGGATTTTTTAGGTATTGGCCTGGACGTGGATAAAAACCTGGCCTATGCGGCCGGGGTTTGCGATATATCAACTGCCGGGTCCGAAACCCGGGTCATGGTTATTCCTACGAACGAGGAGCTGATGATCGCCAGAGAAGCTTATAAGGAGTTGGTAAGAAAATGATTATTGTCATCGAGATGAATTTGAAAGAAGCTAAATTTATGGTTTTCCGCGAGGAGAAACCCGGGGTTTTGCCGGTTACTTTTATTAAGGATACGCAAGAGATCATCACAAGCAAAACCTTAAAAAGGGATATTTTAAGCCTTGCGGGTAAGGCCAGGATCACGGCGATTTCTTTCCGGATCCTCTTCGGTGGAGAGTTTTTCGACAAAGCCACGGTGATCGATCAGGATTTTTTTGATAAGTTCGTCCAACTGACCGATTTTTTTCCGTTCTATATACCTTTGATCATGAATATGCTTAAAGTCTTTTACCGGGATTTTGCCGGAATCCCGCAAATCGCTTTTTTCGAAACCGCGTTTTTTTCCAAACTGCCGGAGGAAGAAAAATATTATGCGATTCCGCATGAGCTTTATAAAAATAACCGCATCAAGAAATGGGGGTTTCACGGAATATTCCACGAATTCAATTACGAGATGTTTTCTCAGGCCAAAAAGTGCATCTCGATCGTTTTTGATAAACAAACTACGGTCTGCTCGATGAAAGATGGTATGCCGTTTTCGATTAGTTTAGGGTATACCCCGTTAGAAGGGGTTATGTCGAGGACGAGCTGCGGGGACCTGGACCCGGGAATAGTCTTTTATCTGATGAATGTTCATGGGTTTTCAATCCATAAGATCGACGATATCCTGAAAAACGAAAGCGGATTTTTCGGGCTTACCGGGTATGATATTGAATTGAAAGAATTAATAAAATTTTACGGTAAAGACCCGAGAGTCGACCTGGCGTTTGATATTTATCAGGCACAGATTTTAAAATGTATCGGAGAGGGAATCGCTTTCTTGGGAGGGCTGGATAATATTATTTTTTCCGGCAGCGAGGCCGGCGCCTTTATTCCGATCATCCATAGCCTTGTTAAAAAAATCTCCTTTCTGGGGATCAACACTAAGAGCTTACCCTGGGCCGACAAAAAAGAATTTTTTCCCATCACTTCCCAGGAGTCCAAGGTAAGCGTTTATCTTAACCGGATGAGCCTGCCCGCGGTGATTTTCTACGAAACTACCGAACTTTTGGAGAAGATCCCAAAGCCTTGAAAGTTTATTGAGCCGGCCCGTTTATGTTGTTATAATAACCTCGATGAATATCATTGAGATAAAAAATTTAAAGAAAGATTATTTTTTGGGCAAGACTGTTGTTCCGGCGCTGCGCGGGATAGATTTTGCCGTGGAACAAGGCGCATTTTTAAGCGTGATCGGCCCTTCCGGCAGCGGTAAAACTACCTTGCTTAATATTATCGGCTGCATTGACTTCGCAACCCAGGGCACAGTGAAAATCGGCGATCAGGAGATCACTTCGATGAACGATCGCCAGATCACCGACATCCGTTTAAACAAGATCGGTTTTATCTTCCAAACCTTTAATCTCATCCCGGTCCTCGATGTCGAAGAAAATGTGGAGTTTCCCCTATTATTGATGAAAAAGCATTCAAAGGGAGAAGTACAAAAACGCGCTCGGGCCTTGATCGAGGCAGTGGGTTTAAGTGATTTTATCAAACACAAGCCGGCCGAGCTTTCCGGAGGGCAGCGCCAGCGCGTAGCGATCGCCCGTGCGCTGGTGACTAAGCCCGATATTGTTTTGGCCGATGAACCGACCGCGAATCTTGATTCGGTCACCGGCGCGCAGATCTTGGAGCTGATGAAAGAGATGAATGAAAAAGAGAGCACGACCTTTATTTTTTCTACGCATGACCACAATGTTTTAAAGTACGCGAAAAAGATCATTCCCCTTAAAGACGGCATGATTGAACAAGCCCAATAGTCATGGAGTTGATCCTTAAGATCGCCTGGCGTAATATTTTGCGGCATAAAGGCAAGAGCCTCGTGATCGGGGTGATATTGTTTTTGGGTGCATACTTGATGACGATCGGTAACGGTGTCATCACCGGCATGGACCAGGGTTTAAAGAGTAATATCATCAATGGGTTTATCGGCCACATGGTGGTTGTTTCCGAAAAGCAAAAATCCGACAATGTCTTATTCGCCATTTATGGTAAGACCATTATGCCTATCTACAATTATCCCGAGATCAAAAAAGTTTTAGCGGGGCAAGGCTATATCAAACAATTTGTGCCGGTCGGTAAAAATCCTGCCTTGATTTTAAATGAAGAAAGTGATATGGGGCGTTCTTTTGTTTTGGGGGTTGATTTTGAACAATATCAAAAAGTATTTCCCGATAATATGCTTTTAACCGAGGGCCGCCTGCTAAAGGGCAAAGAGCATGGAGTATTGGTACCGGAATTTGCCCGCAAAGAATCATACGAGTTTACGAATATCTGGCTTGTGCCCGAAGGAGCCAAGGTGATAGAGAGGAATCTGACCGCCTCGGCACGAGAAAACAAAAAAGATCTTATTGTTAAGGATTATCAGGTATTTATGGGGATGAATGAAGACAATACCACAACCGATGTGCGTACACCGGTCAAAGGTATTATTAAATACCGTGCGCTTAATACTTTTTGGGGCCACTTTATGGTCATGGATATTGAATCATACCGGCAATGTATGGGTTATTTTTCTGCTAGCGAAAAAAATATGCCGGTTTCTAAATATAGCCAGGCATTGTTAAGCATGGATAGCAAAAATCTGGACGAGGCTTTTGATGCCTCGGGCGTTGTGGTTGAAGATAAAAAAAGTACGCCGTTCACTAAGATCGCGGTAAGTGCCGGCGGACAAGCCGGCCCGGATAGCCTCGAAAGCGGGGCCTATAACCTGGTGTTCATCAAATTGAAAAGTGCCGATGGGCTTGAGAAGAAGGCCGCGGTTTTAAACCGGCTATTTAAGGAAAAAAATCTTGGGGTGCGCGTGGTTACATGGAAAAAGGCCTCCGGTGTTATCGGCAGCCTTGCGGTTATCATCAAAGGGCTGTTATTTGGTTTTGTTATATTTTTATTCTTGGTCGCGGTGATCATTATTGTCAACACCTTGACGATGGCCGCGCTGGAGCGAATTTCCGAGATCGGGATGATGCGCGCCGTAGGGGCGCAAAAAAGCTTTATCCGTAATATGTTTGTGGCCGAAACTGCCATCCTTTCCGGTACTTTCGGTACATTAGGTATTGTTTTGGGTATTGTTACGGTCTTAATCGTACCCTATTTCAATATCACCACGCAAAACGATATGGTCGCACTTTTGTATGGAGGCGACGCTTTACGTCCGGCGTTAGATATGCGCGATATTATTTTGGCGCTGGCCCAGCTGGTGTTGGTAACTTTAGTCTCGGTTGTTTATCCGGTAAAGATCGCCAAGGGCATTACACCGCTCGATGCGGTAACGAGAGATTGATGATGAATTTTGTTTTTACGATCAGCTTCCGTAACTTGATCCGCCAAAGAAAGCGCAATATCCTTCTGGGTATTTCCATGGCCTTTGGCGTGATGATCCTGGTTGTGGCCAACTCTTTTTCTCACGGTATCAGTGACGTGATGATGAACCGGGTTTTGCGGTATGTCGCGGGGCAGGTCAATGTTACCTTTTATGAGCGTAATCTGATCACCTGCAATGTTTTTCGCGACAAAGCGCGGCTTTTGGAGGCCGTAAATAAAAACTCCAAAGGTATTATCCGGGTCGACGAGAGTGTCGGGGTGGTGGGCCGGGTGATCGGCAACGGTAAGGCCGAAAACGCGATGGTTGTCGGGCTCGATACGCGTAAGGACGTAAGCGGTAAGCTGTTGCGGGAGTTTAAAGAGTCGTTTAAGATCGTTGACGGTTCATTTGAAAGTTTGCGCGACAGTAAGGCCGAAAATCCGGCAGTGATCTCGACGGATTGGGCACGTGACTTAAATGTCAAGGTCGGCGATGTGATCCGGGCCCGTTATCATGATATTTACGGCCAAAATCAAGCGACACACTTGACGGTCACCGGTATTATGAAGATCACCAATATTTTTATGTCGGGAGTGATTTTTGTTGAATTACAAAATGCCCGAACGCTTTGCGGATACCGCGATTGGGAGGTCGGCGGCCTTAACCTGACGCTTGATCATCCTAAGCGTGACGCAGTCGCTATTGCCGACCGGCTACACAAGGTATTGACTCCGGGCATTGCCCAGATCGCCGGCCGCCTGGAGTTTGGCTGCAAAAGCGCGCGGGTTGATTGTTTTGGTTATTTTAATGATGACACAATAAAGGCCAAAATATTAAAGGGCGCACCGATAATTGCTTCTAGCGGCGATGATGCTTTAGGCAAGAAGGGAGTTTTGGTGCCTCAAGCTTTAGCGAATAAGCTTGGGGCCACGGTGGGAGATAAGCTGCATTTAAGTTACCAGGATAAGTTTGGCAATAAAACCACCAAACATGATCTTACCGTGACGGCGGTCATCGCTCCGAAGGAAAAGGCTGGTGATATTTTACTTTTGAACGATTATATTTTTTATCCTATCTACTACGATGATCTGCCGTTACCGCCGCAGGCAGTGCCGGGGGCGTATATTCCGCAAAGAAGCGATGCCTTATATCAAGCCTTTGCTCCCGAGTGGGTCTTGTTGCCGCGCACCAAGACGACTGATGATTTTAAGAAAAAGTTAAACCAGCTTACCGCGAAAAGGTCTAAAGCCGCCGTGGCGGATGTAGCCACGATGTATGAGCAGGCTAGTGATATTTTGAAGTTCGAAAGCGCGCTTAATCTTATTACTCTGGTTGCGGTTTTGATCCTGTTTTTTATTATTCTGGTAGGAGTTATTAACACTTTGCGCATGACGATCCGTGAACGCACCCGTGAGATCGGAACGATGCGGGCGATCGGTATGCAGCAAAAAGATGTGCGTAATGCTTTTATCTTAGAGATAATGCTTTTGACTTTTTTCTCTTCTTTCGCCGGCATTGCCATGGCTTTCGGGGTGATGTGGAGCGTATCGCGCATTTCTTTAGATATTACGGATAATCCTTTGGGGATGTTTCTAGTTGATGGGCATATTTATTTCCTGCCCACTTTTATTGGGGTATTATTTAATGTCATGCTGATCGTAATGATTGCATTTGTTACTGCTTACTTCCCGGCGCGCCGCGCCGCGCGCCTGAAGGCAGCCGATGCATTGAGGCACTATGAATAAAATAAAGATTTTATTGGTTTCGGCGGTCTTTTCCGGTTTTATCTTTTCCGCGCGCGCTGAGGTGGCGATCGAAGAGCTTTTGGAGAAGATCCAATACAATATGGATATGACCAGCGATATCAGCGCGCGCGTTACTTTTACGCAACAAAAGCCCGATCAAGGCACGAAGACGATCGATTCGGCCTATTACCGGCGCGATAAAGATGATTCGTTTTTGATCGTGATGCTCGCGCCCGAAACCGAAAAAGGTAACGGATATTTGCGGGTAGGCGATAATTTTTGGATGTATCGCATGAACACCCGGACCTTTCAGCATATCAACCGCGATGAGTCGATCGGCGGCACCAATGCCAAGGGCAGCGATTTCGAGCGCAGGAAATTACCCGAGCTTTATGAAGGCGTCAAGGATAGTACCGGTAAAGAAGTTTTAACCGAGACGATGTTGGGCAAGATCCCGGTTTATCAATTTGATGTTAAGGCTAAGGTCAATGATGTCGATTATCCGAAAAAAACCTATTGGGTAAGGCAAGATAACTATTTAGTTTTAAAAGAGCAGGATTACTCATCATCCAATACCCTGATGGTCACGGCCTATTTTCGTAAATACACGACCGTCAACGGCCGGTATATTCCGATCGAGCACCTTTATATCGATGAATTTGAAAAGGGCAATAAGACCGTGGTCGAGATATCCGATATTGCGACCGATAAGCTTAAGGATGAACTTTTTACCAAAGCGTATTTGGAAAATTTAAGTAAATGATTTTGCTGGCTGCACATGAATTTTTACTTCGGCATATCCCGCCGCAACCCGCTGCGGCGCGCCCAGCCGCGCGCCTCGCTTGCATCGCATTTTCGCTCCCCTTCGCTAAAGCGAAGGGACCATGCTCGCTCAAACGTCTCAGCGGTTGCTTTGGGATCATGCCTCGTAAATTCATGCTCGCCTATTTGGTGTCGTTTGTTTTTATGGTTGGTGCTTTTGCCCAAACGCCGGTGGATGAAAACGCGATGTTTGCCGATACGCAAACCGTGGTCGATAACGCCAGAGCTAAACCTGCGGCTTCGATCGTAAAGAAAAACTCGTTTGATATTTCCGGCGAGCTTTCGTCGATCGACCAGCTTTATTTGGGGCAGGAAAAAAATAGTTATCAGAACATCGCCCTGGGCAGCTTTTTGGTCGATGGCCGGTACAACACCAATTACAAATTTTTTGCTAATGTCGAAACCCGCCATATTTGGGAAAATAATGAATCCAAGCTTTATCTGCCGGAGTGTTTTATCGATACGCCGATCGCTAACAAAGTATATCTACGCTGGGGCCGGCAGGTCTTGCAATGGGGCCGGTGTTATCTCTGGAACCCTACGGACTTGATCAACGTGGACAAAAAAACTTTTATTCAGCGGATCGGTTCGCGTGACGGGGTCTACGGCGTAAAGCTGCACGTGCCGGTGGGGACTACATTTAATTTTTACGGCTTTTTGGATACCGGCGGCCAGGATTTCGACGCGGATAAACAAGGCGGGGCGCTTAAATTTGAGTATCTTTTAGGCGGTACGGAGATGGCTTTTTCCTTTTGGGATAAAGATAAGAACCTGCCGGTTTACGGTTATGATTTCTCGAGCCGCGCCTTTAATGTCGATTTAACCGGAGAGATAAGCGCTTCGAAAGGGTTTACCCGCGATATCCTGCGCCAAGAAGGGGATCTTTTGTCGATGGATAAGCACCGCGACGAGTGGATCACCCGCGCCAGCTTCGACTTGGGGAAAAATTTTCACTTTAACAATCAGGCGAATAAGATCAACGTGACCGCCGAGGGCTTCTACAACGGCGCCGGTTACGCGAAGAATGTTTTTAAGGACCAGACGATCTACCTTTATAAAGAGCCGCTTACCTTAAATGGGGCGGCCATCGCTGCCGGCGATAAAAAGAGCTTTTTTTTCGGCCACGACCTTTACGAGGCCAATTATTATGGTAAATATTATGCGGCTCTTTTTACAACGGTGAATGATTTTTTTACCAGCGATTATACTTTTTCGGCCAATTGGATCGAGAACCTCTGTGATAAGTCGGGTATTTTGTCGTTGGGGATAAAGTACCAAAACCTTAAGGATTGGTATGTCGATCTGACGGCCTACACCTTTTTGGGTAAGAAAAATTGCGAATATACCTTTTTGAACCAGGCGGTAAGTTTCCAGCTGACTTTAGGATGGAAGTTTTAACGGGGTTCGGCTGAATTATCCCTTGCCTTAGATATGGAGATTATGCTATAATTCATGACGTTTAATGAGACTTAGGCGAAACGAAGTTGAGCCTCTAGTCGAATTATCCCCGAAGGGGATGATAATTCAATTGTTTTCATATGCCGAGGTAGCTCAGGTGGTAGAGCGAGGGACTGAAAATCCCTGCGTCAGGGGTTCAACTCCCTTCCTCGGCATTTTCTTTTTTTTTGCCTCGGTCACTCGTTGGGCCATTTATATGAAGCTACATATGCTTTGCCTGACGGCAAAGTAAAGGCACAACTCCCTTCCTCGGAATTTTTTTTGCTTTCGCAAAAAAAATAGGGCATTCGAAATTCTAGAGATCGCTGCCTTCCGGTATTGATCTTTTACTTTTTACCAATCACTTGTTGCTTTTTTATCAGCCTGCGGCCAAAGACAGCATTACCTAACAAAACAGTTATTTGATGCATATGTTAGGTAACTTTTTATGTTGACATTTGTTACCTAACAATGTATGATATAAGCATATTTGTTAGGTAACAGGAGGATTTATGCGAGGAGTAATAAAGGGCGTATTGGCGGAAGAGTTACAAAACTCTCTTAGAATGGAGAAAGAGTATAGTGCCGCATTGGAAAAATTGCCCGAAGGGTGTTTAGCTGTTAAAAAAATACGCGGGCATGAATATGGCTATTTAGTAAAAAGATTAGGTAAAAAGGTAAGGTATATCTACAAAGGTAAAGTTTCTTCCGAAGAGTTTAAAAAATACAACGAAGTAAAAGAGCTCAGGGCGAAATATAGGAAGATGCGCTCACAGGTGAAAAAACAAATAAAATTTTTACGGAGTTCATTGCGTGGAAAAGAAGCAATATGATTTATGTTTTGAAATATTGAGGCGTTTCCATTCCGCTGGCATATTGAATAATTTCATATTGATAGGCAGTTGGTGTGTTTATTTTTATAAAGATTATTTTTACGGCGTTGCGGGCTCTGACCACCTGGCGTTAAGAACGCGAGATATAGACTTTCTTATTGAAAACCCTAAGAAAATTATACAAAAAGTTGATTTGCCGGATTTATTAAAAGATTTAGGATTTGTTATTGATTTTAAAGGGGAGCGGGGATACATGAAGCTTGATCATCCGGATTTGATTTTAGAGTTTTTGGTTCCCGAAAAAGGCAGGGGAGATAATGGGCCGCGCAAGATACCGGCATTAGGCATAAACGCTACCGCTTTACGTTTTCTTGAACTTTTATCCAATAATGTAATAAAAGTTAAAACCGATGGGCTTATTTTGACTATGCCGCATCCGGCAAACTTTGCCTTGCATAAACTTATTGTCGCTCAGCGTAGAGTTAAAAAAGAAAAATCCATAAAAGACATGGAAGCCGCGGTAAAAGTATTACGAATGTTGATAGAAAAAGGGGAGAAAGATATTATTACGAAGACCTTTACTTTGATTTCCCCTAAGTGGCAGAAAAAAATCATAGAGGTGTTGGTTGCGAACGATCAAGTTGATCTTGCTGCGATACTAAAATGAGGCCTGGTAGCAAAAAATTTAATACTTATGTTATAGGAGATATCCACGGCGCGTACAAGGCATTAATACAGTGCTTTGAGCGTGCGCAGTTTGATTATAAGAAAGACCATTTGATTGTTTTGGGCGATGTTTGTGATGGGTACCCTTATGTTAATAAATGCGTTGATGAACTCCTGAAGATAAAAAATTGTGATTTAGTTGTCGGCAATCATGACCTCTGGGCCCTCGATTGGGCTTTATACGACAAAAAGCCTCCAATATGGACTAATCAGGGTGGCGATAAGACGATTGTTTCGTATGGGGGCGGTCCTATGCCCTCGGCGCACATTGATTTTTTTAAGAGCGGCAAACCCTGGTATAAACAAGGTAAGCAGGTATTTGTGCATGGCGGGTTTGATCCCGATATTCCTTTGCCTAAAAATAATTTACAATTTTTAGTTTGGGATAGAACACTTCTGGACATGGCATGCCGGCGTCAATTTGCGGCAGATGGGTATAGCTTTGGTAATTATGAGGACATTTTCGTGGGCCACACCACCACTGAGCTATACAATACATTAGAACCGGTTCATGTGTGTAATGTCTGGGATATCGATACCGGCGCGGGGTGGTCGGGTAAGCTGACGATTATGGATGTAAACACCAAGCGGTATTGGCAATCGGATTTGACAACGGAATTATACGGCGCAACTCCGGATAAGCTATAAAAAATTTCCGCCAGTCATTAAAATCCCGAAGAGGCATTCCAATTTATCAAAGGGCGCATCAGGAAAGAAATTCTTGGCCAAATGCGTGAGACGAGCCGTAATTGGCATTGATTTTGACTCTATTTTGATACTATCCCCATTCCGATGTTACCCGTAATTAAATACGAGATTAACGGCGGCTTTGATGGAATCGCGGCCTTGCATAAACTACCGAGGCCGCTTTTTTTATTTACACTACATATCAATTGAAAATGAAATTTGTAGCGCAAAGGCTGATTAGCTTAAGCATGCGAGTTGCCTGCCGGCCGTCCATTAAGCCACTTGACAATAATATAAAACTATGTTAAGTTTACTTTACACATGTTAAGCAAAACTAACAAAGTATTAAAGCCCTATAACAAACTGGACGATATTATTGACTCAAAGGTGAAAGTCAAAATTGCCCGGTTGTTTATTTCTCGCGCCGAAAATTTCAAAGCGCCGGGTAGAGAAATTGCCAACCTTATCGGTGTATCTGCCCCTGCGGCGCACGCAGCGTTAAAAGAGCTTCATAAGCATAACATCCTTTTCCTGGAACTTATCGGCAAGCAGCATATATACAGGCTAAACGTCAAAAACAGGTTTGTTGAAGATATCCTTGCGCCGATTTTTAAAAAAGAGTCACTCTTGGCCAAGGATGTGATCAAATTTATTAAAGATGCCGTTATGCGAAGTGCGGTAAAGGCCAAAATAGTTTCAATTATTTTATACGGAAGCCTGCAGCGCGGGCGAATGCGCGACGGCAGCGATGTTGATGTTGCGGTTATAATAAAAAACAGTGATGATTTAAGTATAGTAGAAAAGATGTTTGATGAATTTATTACGGGTTTGTTTTATGAACGCTTTGGGTTACATATAGATTTATATATAAAGGCAGAGGAAGAGTTTATCCGTCGCGTTACTAAAAAGTTATCGCCGGTCGAGTCGCTGTTGGAAAACTATAGTGTAATTTACGGTAAAGACCCTTTAGATATGGTGTAGCTTATGGCGCCTAGAGAAGTAAAAATACGGCAAGAAGATAAAAGTGCTGCGCAGGATTATTTTAAAAAAGCCAAAGAGAGCTATCTGGAGATGATTTCGGCTCTTGAGCATAGGCATTTTAATGCGTCTGCTACGTTAGCCATACAATGTGTTATTTCTGCCGCGGATGCGGTATGCGTTTTTGAAAAAGGTGTGCGGTCGGTATCGCAAGATCATTTTGACGTGTGCGAACTTGTAAAATCGTTAACTCTTGCCGAAGCTTGCGACAAAGCAACGACTTTAAAACGGATCATTGCCAAGAAAAATATGGTTCAGTATGAACGGCGTAATGTTTTTGAAGTAGAGGCAAGAGAAATAGCTAAAATGACCGCACGGTTTTATCAGTGGGTCGAAGCCCATATGGTTAGCAAATAATATTAAAATACGCTGAAGTCCTGGGCAGTTACCATAATCAGTCTGATGCTGTTATCGAAGTAGATGCAGGGCGGAGAGTAAGGAGGTAAAGATGAGGATGATGAAAATTTTTTTACCAATAATTATTCTGTTTTTTGTATTCACTGGTGCATCGGCCCAGGTAAATAAGGAGGCAACTATGCCGGATTCAAAAGCCAAAAAGATTCTTGTCGCTTATTTTTCCCATAGCGGCAACACCCGCGTGATCGCAACCCAAATCCACGAGCTTGCCGGCGGCGATCTCTTGGAGATCCAGACCGTAAAGCCCTATCCTGCCGATTATAACGCGGTGGTAAAGCAGGCGAGAGAGGAGTTGGCCTCAGGTTATAAGCCCGCATTAAAAACAAAAGTGAATAATATCGGTGCCTACGACGTGGTCTTTATCGGTTACCCGAATTGGTGCAACACGATCCCCATGCCGGTGGTAACTTTTTTGTCGGAAAATGACCTTGGGGGTAAAACCGTAGTGCCGTTTTGTACCCACGGCGGCGGTGGATTGGGCAGAAGTGCCGTGGACATCGCAAAACTTTGCGCCAAAGCCAAGGTGCTCGAGGCGATAGCCATCCCGGGCAGAGAGGTAAAATCCGCGCAGGGCAAGGTATCCGAGTGGTTAAAGAAAATAAAAGTCTCTGAATGATATCGGAGTTCTGGCGGCACGGTTGAAAAATTAAAATAATATAGTAGAATAGCCCACCATGAAAATAAGAGATATTTTTTTAGCGGTAATATGTTTTTTGCCTTTGCTCGGTTGGGCCCAGAGCGGTTCCGATCAGGGTAGTGCCGTGCCGGTGCCGGGGCAGACAAATACCGCCAAACCCGCGGTTTATGACCACGCGGCCGAGATGCGTGCCATGCGCCGGGCGATGATCCGCTTACAAAAAGAGTTGGCCCAGCCTCCGGTGAAAAGATCTTCTCTTGGTAAACCTGCCGCGCCGAAAAAAGCCAAACACAAAGAAGAGTAAATACTCCCGGCCCGATTTATTCCCCTATTGAAGTGTTTCAAAATTCCTTGGGAAGTGATAGAATTACATAAGACAAGCGATGTGGCTGTGTTTTGCGGGCTTAAGCGGCCTTGGAGGTGTGGCAATGGCGAAGATCTTAGTTACGGAAGATGATAAATATATCGTAAAGTGGGCGCGGCAATTGCTGGAAAATAATCTTTATGATGTGATAACCGCTTGTTCCGGCGAAGAGGCGATAACTAAGGCAAAAGAAGAAAAGCCTGACCTGATCCTTTTGGACATCATGATGCCGCAGCCCGATGGTTATGAAGTCCTTAAGCGTTTAAAAGCCGATGAAGCGACGAACGCTATCCCCGTGATCATGGTTTCCGCCAGAGTCGGCAACGAAGATGTAACGAGATGCGCCGGCAAAGACACCGCGGCCGGGTTTATCACCAAGCCTTATACCCCCGAGTCTTTGCTTAGCATGGTAGAGAAAGTTTTAAAGGACGCATAGGATAAGCAAAGCCCCGCTGCTGCCGGATGACCGTTGTTTTGATCGCGGTTATACCGCCGGGCGGTATTAACCGCCGCTGAAATTAAATCTCCGCTTTTTCCCGGTGACTGGTAGAATATACCCATTAATATGGAGGAATATGGAAAATCAACAGAATAAATCGTCACATCCGCATATCCCGGCGAGCGGAGCCTTTATACAATTAATGCCTGAGCTACAGCATGCGGTCTCCGACCGCGGGTACAGTACGCCGACACCGATCCAGGAACAGACGATCGCGCATGTCTTAAGCGGCCGCGATCTGATCGGCTGCGCTCAGACCGGTACGGGTAAGACCGCGGCTTTTACTTTGCCGATCTTGCAGTATTTGGCCCATACTCCGCGGGTCAGGGTACGTGGTTGCGCGCGGGCGTTAATTTTGGCGCCGACGCGTGAGCTGGCAGCGCAGATCGGTGAGAGTATCCGCCATTACGGCCGGTATTTGAATATCACCTATACCGTGGTCTTTGGTGGCGTGGGCCAGCACCCGCAAGTGGTGGCGGTGTCAAAGGGTGTAGATATTGTGGTGGCGACCCCGGGGCGTTTGTTGGACCTGATGAACCAGCACCATCTTTATCTGCATAATATCGAGGTCTTTGTCCTGGATGAGGCGGACCGGATGTTGGATATGGGTTTTATCCATGATGTTAAACGGATCATCGCTAAATTGCCGCAAAAACGCCAGACGCTTTTTTTCTCGGCAACGATGTCCCAGGATGTGATCAAGCTCTCCCAGACGATAGTACATAATGCTGTTCATGTCAGTGTTACGCCGGATACGCCGGCGGTGGAGCGGATCAAGCAAAAGGTATTTTTTGTCGATAAAAATCAAAAGGATAACCTTCTGGCCCAATTGCTGGAGGCGCAGCATTTAAGCCGCGTCCTGGTTTTTGTCCAGATGAAGCATGCCGCGGATAAAGTAGTGAAGGCGCTGGTAAGGCTTAATATCAGCGCGACTGCGATCCACGGCAATAAGAGCCAGACCGCGCGCACCGAAGCTTTGGCTAAATTTAAAGCCGGGAAGATCCGTGTTTTAGTCGCCACCGATATCGCTGCACGCGGGATCGATGTTGAATCTATTTCTCATGTGATCAATTATGATATGCCCTCGACTCCGGAGACTTATGTCCACCGCATCGGACGCACGGCGCGCGCCGGAGCGCAAGGCGACGCGGTCTCTTTTTGCTCCGCGCCGGAACGCGACGGCCTACGCGAGATCGAGAGTATGCTGCGCGTAAAGATCCCGTGTGATACCGCGCACTCTTTTCACTCGCCTACGGCGCAGGATGCAACCGGGCGTGCCGCAAGGCCAGTGCCCCGCGGCGGCACCGGGCGTAACCCCCACTGGGGCCATCGGCCGGCTTCGGCTAACCGGCATGGCGGTAGCAATGGCAGCCAAAATAAATACCACTCCCAGCGTTGGGGGAAGAGATAGACGGCTAACTCCCCCAACTACTAAATCGGCGATATCGCGCTATGAAAGTGCCCGCTATCGTGGTTATAGTATTCCACTACTTGAGAAAATCGCCAGAGCATGCGGAGCAGATTTGCTGGTAAGGTTTAAAAAGAGTAATAAAATACGGTTTGTTTGTCAATAATTCCGCTTTCGGCGATAACGCCTTAAATCTTGTGTAAATTATATCGGCATATATCCGCTGTTCGTGCGCTTGTGACACGCCATGGTGCTAATGTGTGCGCTCTCGCTCCAAATGTTTTTTCTCGTCGGACGCGACGCGTTCCGCGTCTACGCGCGCGGCATACCTTACCGTCAATAGTACTACAAAAGCGAGGCACATCTTTACATTTATGGTGACTCTATAATGTGCTCGCTTTCTCCGTACAACAAATGATAAGGTACATGCAAGGCGCTAGTCCGCACGCTCGAAAAAACACTTGAGGCTGCGCGCAAACCCGGATAAGGCATGTTAAATCGCCCTGATGCCTATGTAATTTACACACAATCTTTCACATTGTCCTTTCGGCAATCTCCTTTTTAAAACCCCTTCAAAAGTGGTAGAAGTAATTTTATTGGCGTTCCATGGTCGAGGTGTTGAATTCTAAGCGGCAGAGCTCTTTGGCCTTTGCCGTGACCCAGCCGACGATGATCAGAGTCATCACTCCGCCGAAGGCGACACAGGGCGCTGTGCCGATTAAGGCGGCGACCATGCCGCTCTCAAAGGCGCCCAATTCGTTAGAGGCGACGATAAAGATCGAGTTAGCCGCGGCAACGCGCCCGCGCAGATTATCCGGCGATAAGAGCCGCACCATCGAGCGGCGGATCACCATGCTCACCCCGTCGAAGATCCCGGTAAAAAATAAGGCGGCAATTGAAAGTAAAAAGTTTTTGGAGAAGGCAAAGACCAGTGTACTTAAGCCAAAGCCGGTTACGGCTAGGAGCAGGTTTTTCCCGGCCTTGCCGATCGGGGTGTGCCGCGTAGCGAGTAAGGTCATGATCATTGCGCCAAGGCTTGGTGCGGCGTTTAAGAGCCCTAAGCCTTTGGCGCCGACGTGTAAAATATCATTGGCATAGATCGGGAGCAAGATCATCGCTCCGCCGAAAAATACGGAAAAAAGATCCAGGCTCATCGCGGCGAGCAAGGGCTGGTGCTTAAAAATAAAACGCCAGCCGGTGGCGATACTGCCCCAGATTGCTTCGCGCTTATGGGGTATATTCTGTGCGGCCGGCTTAAGCTGCAAAGTAAAAGCCCAGGATGCGGCAAAGCTTGCGGCAATAATAAGATAAGAACCGGCGGCGCCTAAGCCGTCGAAGATAAAGCCGATTGCGGCCGGCCCGACCACCGAACAGGTGATCCAGGTCGCGCCGATCCAGGAACCGGCATTAACGGTTAAATGTTTCGGTACGATCTGCGCCTCTAAAGCGGTATTGGCCGGGTCGGCAAAGCCGCGCGCGATTCCGGCGAAAAAAATAATGATATAAAGCCCGAAGATCGGATTGATATGGGTTTGCCAGGAGAGGAAGGCCATGACCAGGGTGCACAAGACCAGGGTGCCGCGGGTGGTTAAAAGAATGTTTTTCCGGTTAAAGTGGTCGGCGATATAGCCGCCGAAGGGTGCGATTGTAATCGCCGGGACCGCTTCGACTAAACCCAGCCAGCCTAAAGATAGCGGGCTGTGAGTGATCTTGTAGACCTGAAAGGCGATGACGACGGCTAAAGCGCGGCTGGCTAAAGTGAAAGCGCCGACCGTTCCGATGAAAAGACGGATCTGGATTACTTTAAGCGCAGCGAAGGATTTAGCTTGATTCATGGTGGACAGGCCGGGGTATGTTTGCTCTTATCTTTCCAGAAGCTTGTTGATGCGTTCGACCAGCGGCAGGAATTTATCGCCCTTACGCAGTGTGATCGGATCTTTTTTATTATTTTTCAGGCGCTCGTCGAGCTCGCGGACAATGCGGTCAAAGGGGCCGATCAGCGAATGGGTCACGCGATAGGCGATCGCCATCAGTGCCAGGATGACGGCCGGGGTCGCGACCAGAAAAAGCATGATCACTTTGCGTGCCGCAGGGATCAAGGTGTAGGTGATCACCTCCGGGATCGCGACTTCATCCGCCGTGATCTGGAAGACGATGTAATAGAGGGCGATGGTCACTAAAAAAAGCGGGATCACCGACGATAAGAGGACCATTGCAAAAGTTTCGCGGTGCAATTTGTTGGCGAAGAGTTGCTTGCGCCGGTTATTTTTTATCTTTTCATTAATCATTAAGGTTAATTCTAGCTTTAGGGCTAGCCTACGTCAACAAGTAAAATTTCTTGACGTGTTTTCCGGAGTATGCTATTATCTTGGTTATTCTAAACTAAAGGAAGGTGTTTTTAACATGTGGGCAGTAGTAGAAATCTTAAAAAAGCAATATATCGTACGTCCTAACGACAAGATCGAGACCGAACGCCTGGAACAGAAAGAAGGCGAGATCGTATTCGACAAGGTCCTTTTGCTCGTTGACGGCGATAATATTAAGGTGGGGACCCCCTACGTGGCCGGCGCGCAAGTAAAGGCCACGATCACCGGCGAAGAAAAAGACGATAAGGTCATCATCGGCAAATTCAAGCGCCGTAAGAAATATCGCCGGCGCCAGGGGCATCGTCAGATCCACTCGATCTTGAATATCTCCACTATTTCCTGATTTAAAAAGTGATAGTTGATAACGTAACTATTTACTGTAAAGCGGGCGACGGCGGTGCAGGCTGTACCTGTAAGATGATGTATTCTGCCCGGCGCATCATCGGCGGCGGCGGCGCCGGCGGCAATGGCGGCAATGTGCTTTTACGCGTTAGCCCGCATCACTCCGATTTAGTCTGGTTTCGCGGCCGTAAAGAATTTATTGCCGAAAACGGCGCGCGCGGCGACTATAATAACCGCAAGGGAAGGATTGCAAAAGATTTTTATGTCGATGTCCCTTTGGGCACGATCGTCCTCGACCTGGAACAAAATCCCATCGTTGACTTAAATCAAAAAAACCAGGAATTTGTTATCTGCAAGGCCGGCCATGGCGGCGAGGGTAATTTTAAGAAATTTTATTCTCTGGAGCCGGGAGTCGGCGAAGAAAAAGAAGTGATCCTCGATTTTCGTATCCCGGTACAGGCGGCCTTTCTCGGGTTAGCCAATAGCGGTAAGACCTTGATCTTTAATAAACTTACCGGGAAAAATTTTAAAGTGGCGGATTATCCTTATACGACGCAAAGCCCGGTCTGGGCCGATGCGGAATTTGAATATAAACTCTTTTCGATCATGGATACGCCGCCGATCAAGGAGAGCCACGAGGGCGTCTCTCACGAGCATAATTACTTTTTGCGCCACCTTTACCGGCCGCGCCTTTTAGTTTTTATCAGTTCCAGCGAGAAAAATTATAAAGAAGAGTTTCAACAGATCGAGGATGAGATCAACCTGGCCGACGATACGATGCTGGAAGGGAAGAAGATCGTCTATGTTTTAAATAAGATCGATACGATGAAAAAAGTCCCTAAGAACAAAAAGCTGATCTGCATCTCGGCATTAAAAGATACGGGAATAGAAGACCTGCGCAAAACCCTCTTTACTCTTACCCGCTCGGCAAAATAAATAGCTAACTCTCCCCGGCTGCCGCCGACCCTCTCTTTACAAAAGCGAGGGTGAAAAAGTACGTTATCCACTTCGGGGAGGCTGCGCGTAAACCCAAATAAGGCATGTCAAATCGCCCTTATGCCGAAGCGCGATGTAACAAGTTTGCTCTAGGAACATGCCTCCTGCCCTCCAAGGGCACCTACGCGGTGCAATTTACTATAAAAACACTTGAGGCTCAAGCGCTTACCTGGATAAGGACGCGTTTTAGCGTAAATTTTTTTACTAGTTATAGATAGTGCTGCAAGTTGCTTCATCAATGACATAAATATATTAAAAAATTAAGTTGATTGTTATTATGGGTTTGCTATAATATTGCCTCGAAAAGGAGGTAAGGTTATGGCAAAGAATAAATTAGTTAGAAAACCCGAGGTGGTGTTAGTTCCGCGGGAGGTGATCGAACGGCGAATTTTTGTGATACGTGGGAAAAAAGTGATGATGGATAGAGATTTAGCAGAGCTTTACGGGGTTGCGACCAAGCGTATAAATGAACAAGTGAAGCGCAATATAAGAAGGTTTCCTGCCGAGTTTATGTTTAGGCTCAATGCCGCTGAGAAGAATGAACTGGTCGCAAATTGCGACCGGTTTCGCAGCTGGAAACATTCCAGCAGCCTGCCTTGCGCGTTTACGGAGCATGGGGTTACGATGTTGGCTAATGTTTTAAATAGTGAAACAGCCGTGAATATTAGCATCGATATCGTTAAGGCGTTTATTAATTTTCGTACAATGCTGTTTACTCACAAAGAATTGGCTTGCCGCCTTGAGCAATTGGAGCAAAGGATGGAGCGAAAAGACGAGGAGGTGCAGGCGATATTCCAAGCTATCCGCGATTTGATGGAGCCGCCACCGGCGAAACGTAAGCCCAGGATCGGATTTCACCAATAGTGGTATAATATTTTTATGGTGGTCAAGACGGGAATTGTATTTTTGTGCGTGTGCATTTTATTTTTTGTTTCTCCTGCCTATTCGATCACTCCGGTCTTGACCGCGATCGATAACCGCGCTTACGGCAATAGCGTCTTGCAGGCGATCGATAATGCTAAAGCGTCGGTCTATGTCGCGATGTATGCGATGTATCTGCAATTAGGCGAAGCCGCCAACCCGGCATTGCTGGTCAATGCGCTGATCGCGGCGAAGAATAGAGGGGTTGAGGTAAAAGTCTATCTGGATAATACGCCGGATAATGCGCAAGGCAACCAGGCGGCCTATAAGCTCCTTAAAGACGCCGGGGTGGAAGTTTATTTTATTGCTCCGGCCTATAAGCTGCATGCGAAGTTGATCATCATCGATGACGAGATCACGATCGAAGGCAGCAGTAATTGGACCCAGGAAGCGGTTGAGAATAATTTTGAGGCAGACGTCTTCATCGATAACGGAGATTTTGCCAAAAAAGAAGAGGTATTTTTTGCCCAGTTGGATGCCCACGTCGTACCCGCGGCGGATACGCCCCGCGAACTCTTAGAAAAGGTAAAGATCAAAAATCAATTTTTGGAAGATGCGCGTTTTGCCGCCGCTATGGCTAAGGTCAATGACGAGCACGCCTTTAACCTTTATCTTTGGTTATTACGCAAGTGTAAGGAAAACGGGGAAAAGGTAGATTGGGTGAGTATTGATTATGTCCAGATGGCCAATTACCTGGGGATCCGGGTGGATAAGGAGAAATCCAAGTACCGTTTTGATGTGCGCTTTGTAGCTAAACACCTGAAAGATGATTACGGCCTGATCGATTACCGCCTCGATGCTAAGGATAATTTAAGCGTGAAACTCATGGATTATACGGATAAAACCAAAGATTACACCGTGCCGCAAGCGGGATATTTAAATCTGCCTCTGGCTTATTGGGATTACGGTTGGGATAAACAATTGGGAGTACGGGAGAAGTTTGTTTATTTGATCTCGATCTACGGGAGTGAGACCGCCCGGCCGAAGACGTTTTGGTGGGAGGGGCTTACGAACCTGGCGAAAAAATACCATATCGGCCGCGAAGCGCTGATCCATGGTTTTGCGCAGTTGGAAGAAGATAACCTGATCGCGGTGCGCCGGGCGAGATTTTCTCCGGGCAAGGGCTTTAATCAGCGCGATGCCAATGAATATTCTTTAATGCCGCTGGTCAGCCCACAGGTACGGGCGCAACAATGGGCAAACCTCGAGAAAAAATACGGCAAAGATATTGTGAGCCAGGCGCGGCTGCTCGCTCTGGTGTGGAAAAAAGAAAACGACCTTACAAGCGCCGAAGAGTTTGTCCTTTTGATCAAAAAATATACGCTCGAGAAGGTGCAAGCCGCCTTAAACCGGATTAAAAATTACTCGCCGAATAACCCCTTACGTAATTGCGCGTATCTCGAAGGGGTGATCAAGCAGATGGAGGAAAAATAGGACGTAAATTGCTTGGTCAACATGTTCCTGCCGCAAAACACTCATTCAAGCGCTCTCGCCTTTCAATGAAACTTAGTTGAACCAATGAGCGAAGCTCATGGGTGAAACTGTAGTCGAATTAATCCCCGACGAGTCGCGGAGGGTGTGAGTGACAAGTTCCGCGTAAATAGCGAGGAGTGGGGCAAATGTTTTTGACCAGCAACGCGTAAATTGCTTGGTCGACATGTTCCTGCCGCAAACCGCTCCGGCTCAACCAGCGTTTCGCCTCGCTTTGTGTTTGCCCTCGCTCTCGAGCTTGCAGCTCGAACCCTGCCCGCTTCGGGCATAACAAGTTTGCTCTAGGAACATGTCTCGCGCAATTTACGTAATCCGCCTACCTGTGATTGTTGAGTCGCAATTTAGCTTAAAGCCGGCAAGCCTCCAGCGCGTGCCTGGAGGGTTAGAAGTGGTACTCGGTTTTGATCACGTATTCGCGCCCGTAACTTGGCACCGGGCGGTAGCTATCGTAGTAGCCTTGAGGGATCGCATCCTTCTGGTTGAGGAGATTGAAGATGCCAAAGCCTACCTCCCAGCCGCTATTTTTTATTTGTTCGCGGAAATAAAGATTGGCGATAAAAGCGGGCTTAAGCCGCGCCGGGATATTAAAGAGGTCGATCGTATCATATTCGTAATAGCGCTGGCTCATGTAGATCAACCCCGGATTGATCGATAAGCCGCCGATCGTCTTGATCGAAGCTTGCAGGGTAAGCTTGTGAGTAGGCAGGGCGATATTTACGCCGTTGACTGATTGACCCCCGGCATCCATCGCCGCGGTCTCAATGATCTTGTTGTTGTAGGCGCGGTAAAAGGAGTAGGCAAAGTTAAGGTAACCCCAATCTTTGCGTAAGCGGTATTGGCTTTCCAGGCCCCAGGTGGCGGTAGTGCCATAATTAAGATAAAGCCCATTGTAAGTAATGGCTTTGGTGATCTTGGTGTCGAATAAATTGATTGAGACCGTTGAGTCAGAGGTTAATTTGTAGCCTAGCTCAGTTTCGTAATCCATGGCGAATTCCGGTTTTAAATCCGGATTCCACCAATGTACGGTCAACATCGCGGGGTTACGGTAAGCGCGGCTGGCTAAAAGTTTCAGGTAAAAATTCCCAAAATCGCGGGTTGCGGCAAAGCGCGGTGCCAGGGCGCCGCCGGTCTGGTTATTTTGATCATAGCGGGTGCCGAGGGTAAAATCGGCCAGGGCGGTCTGGGCGTTGGCTTCGGCAAATAATGATTCAGTGTAATCACCGGCTTTTAATTCGTTGGTAGTATAGAAAGTCCACCAGTCGCGGCCGGCGATATCGATCGCGTCATCGGATGGCTTAGACCAGATATATTCATGCATATATTCGCCGCCCAAGGTCAATTTTATTTTGTCGGTAAGTGTGTAATTGGCGGCCAGGCTGCCTTTGATCCGTTCGGCAGGGAAAAAGCGAAACCAGTTTTGATTCTGGTCCCACTCCATGGCCCAATCTTTTGCTCTTTCCCAGGAAGAGTCCCAGGTGTAAAGAAGCCGCGGAGTGATCACAAGGCGGTCTAAAGCCTGCCAGGCGTATTTTAAGTCGACATTATATGAGGTAAAACTATCGATTACCGGTTTGGGCGGCGCCGGGGTAAAAGTGCCGGAATCTAAACTCCCGGTGATCGAACTCTCCTGCCTTAGGGAATCAGCAAGAAAACGCAAGGAGAGGCCTTTATACTCCAGATAGAAGTTAGCGCTGTAAAATTTTTGCCCGCTGGTATTTTTCATGGAGATGGCTTGATCGAAATCATCCGCAAAATGCCTGTCGCTTAAAGTGCCGTCGCCGACCGTGCCGCTGAATGATAGACCAAAGTCGCCCCAGCGGTTGCCATAATCAAAGCTGGCGACTCTTTCGCCAAAGGTGTGGGGCAGTTGCCCGTAAGTCGCCGAGATCGTACCGCCTTTTTGATCGGGTTTCGTGGTGATGATATTGATCACCGCGAGTTCCGCGGCGTCGCCGTAGACCGCCGAGCCCGGGCCGCGGATGATCTCGATACGTTCGATGTTATCGGTAAAAAATTGGCCGGCAAAAACCGGGTTATCGTAAGATAGGTCATTCATGGGGATGCCGTCGGTCATGATTAAAAGTTTTCCTTCCATGCTCCACAACCCGCGCACGCCATAGCCTTTGATATTACTGATCTCCATGGCTGGGGTAAAGCCCGGGACAAAGGCAAGGATATCGTCGAGGTTGCGGGCGCCGGAGTTTTTGATCTCTTCTTTGGTGATAATACTCACAATGCCGGGCGCGGAAGCGGCGTTGGTCGGCTGAGCCGGGGATGCGATCGCCACAGGAATATCCTGAAAGAAAAAGTATTCCCGTCCTTGTGGTGCCGGCGTTTCTGGATCAATTGCTCGTGCGGTAAGGCAATAAAGTGATCCGATAAAGGCAAAACAAAACGCTGACCATTTTTTCATAACCACCCCCCCCCATTATTAAATACCATTTTAAGATATATCTATTTTTTGTCAAATTCTTGCCGGGCAAGAAGCTGCGTGATATTATAAGAACGGTATGCTTTTTTTTATCCGCAAGGTTTTGATCGTTCTGGCTTTTTGTTGCGCCGCCGGCGCCGGTTTTGATCGCACGGCGTTTGCCCAACCGGCTAAGATCGCGATCATCGTAAGCGATGATATTATTCCCTTTCGGGAGATCTCCCGGGGCTTTAAAGATACGTTCGCCGGGGAGGCAAAGGGCGTTAAGATCCAGGAATATTTTTTAAACCGAGACCCGGATGCGGTGAAAAAAGCCGGGACTTTCGCTGCCGACCTGGTCTTTACGATCGGTAGCCGCGCGACCGATGCGGTTATTCAGCAGGAAATAAAAGCGAAGCTGGTCTTTGCCGGGATATCACAACCGCAGGAAGACGGTAATATTGACGGCCGGGGCCTTACCGGGGTAGTCTTGGATGTCCCGGTTGCAGTGCAATTGGATTATATCCGGCAATTTGTGCCGGGGCTCACGTCTGTGGGCATAATTTATAATCCCGCAGAGAATGAGCGGGTGGTCGAAAGGGCCGGTAAAGTCATCGCCGGGCAAAACCTTACTTTAAAAACTTTTCCCGTTACTTCGGCTGCCGGTGTCGAGAATATCCGCCGCATGGGTGTTGATGCTTTATTATTTATCCCCGATAGCATAGCCTGCCAGCCGAAGACGACCAAAACGATCATTGTTAATTCTTTAAAGCAGGGAATACCGGTTTTGGGGTTATCTTCTTTTTATGCCCAATCCGGGGCGATGCTCGCGGTTTCTGCGGATTATCGCGATATCGGCTGCCAGGCGGCTTTGAGCGCGAAGGAACTTTTAGCCGGAAGCCAGTCTTCGCAGGTCGGCATCCTTTATCCGCGGAAAGTAAATTATTTTATCAACAAAACCGTGGCGCAGCGGTTAGGGATCAGGGCATCGGAGCAATCTTTGAAAAACGCAAAAGAGGTATTTGGGCAATGAAAATCAATATTGCTACGCGTATCATCACCGGTATTATTTTGTTGATCGCCCTGGCTACGTTGTTTTTGGGGTGGTACTTTATCCGCTTGCAGACTACTACGATCAACCGCGATCTAAACCGGTTGGGAGCGGCGATCGCCAGCGATTTAGCGGTGGCCAGCGAATGGGATGTGCTTACCGGGGATAGCCACTCGTTGACCAAAACTCTGGTTAATCTTTCAGCTAAAGAAAACGATATTGTTTTTGCCGAGGTCACGAATGCCAAGGGGGTGGTCTTAGCTACGGTGGGTAAGCGGGTAGTATCTTCGGTGAAAGATTTTACGGCTGCGATCAATACTATGGTATTACCGTATTCCGAGGAGCATATCGGCGTGGTGACCTCGGAGAAGGCCCACAAGGAAGTGATCGGTGCGGTGCGCCTGCAATTTTCTCTGCATGAGCTTATTGCGGAGACCAAAAGGATCAAGGCGGCTTCGGCCGGTGTGGTTTGCCTGGTGGCTCTTATTTGTTTCATCATCGTCTTTATTGAAGTGCGAATGATCATCTCCTTGCCTTTGCTTAAACTTATGGCGGGGATAAAAAGGTTGGGCCGGGGTGACCTGTCTCACGCCGTCAGGGTCAACCGCCGTGATGAGATCGGCGATCTGGCCCAGGCGTTTAACCGCATGGCGGCGGATCTGCGTGCGACCACGGTTTCGCGCGATTCGGTCGATAAGATATTTTCTTCGATGATGGACGGCGTATGCGTTTTATCCCAGGATGATGTGGTCAAGATCGTCAACCAGACTGCATGCGAGCTGGTCGGTTGCCGGCGCGAAGAGATGATCGGGAAAAAATGCCGTTTTCTGGATACCGAATTCATCACGCGGTTGGCTAAGGAAGGGAAGATCGTAAATTATGCGACGCAGATCACTGCGCCGGATAGCCGGACCATACCGGTCCTTTTGGGTGGTGTGGCGGTAACCGGCCCGGACGGCCTTAACTTTATCCTTAATATCAGCGACATCAGCCGGCTTAAAGAGGTGCAGGATGCGTTAGCCGCAGAAAAAGAGCGTTTGGCGGTGACCTTGCGTTCGATCGGTGATGGCGTGATCGCGGTCGATAACAATGCCCAGATCGTGATGTTTAATACGATGGCCGAGAAGATCACCGGTTGGCCTTGCGCGCAGGCCCTGAACCGGCCGGTCTTTGATATTTTCCGTTTGCGCGAGCAGACGATCTGCGGCGGCGCCGACCGGAGCCTGGATACGGTGATCAAGAACGCCGAGACTTTAGAGCATAAGTCGCGGATCCTTATTTCCAAGAGCGGCCAGGAACGGTTGATCTTAGATAGCATTGCGCCGATCGGGGATAAAGCCAATGGGATCATGGGGGCAGTCATCGTTTTCCATGATATAACCGAGACGAGCCGTGTGGAGGAATTTTTAAAGATCCAGAAATTAGAGTCGTTAAGCCTTTTTGCCGGCGGGATCGCCCATGATTTTAATAATATTCTTACCGGGATCCTGCTTAATATCACCGCGGCAAAGATGAAGATCGATCCCGACTCCCAGGCTTATCAGATCTTGCATGAGGCGGAAACTGCCTCGATACGCGCCCGTGACCTGACCCGTCAATTGTTGACTTTTTCTAAAGGCGGCGAGCCGATCAAAGAGCCGACGCGTATTTACGGTATTACGATCGAAACGGTAAATTTTGCCCTTTCCGGTTCCAACGTGCGCGCGGATTTTGATATTGCCGAAGGTATCTGGCCGGTGGATGTCGATAAAGGGCAGATCGCCCAGGTCTTGCAAAACCTTACGATCAACGCCCTCCAGGCGATGCCTAAGGGCGGGATGATCTCGGTTAAAATGGAAAATGTGACGATCGATCCGGTTTGGGGGTTGCCTTTACCGCAAGGAGAAAAGTATATCAAAATCACTTTTAAGGACCAGGGCACCGGGATCAAGCCGGCGGATCTGCCAAAAATATTTGATCCGTATTTTACCACGAAAGTCAAAGGTACCGGCCTGGGGCTTGCGGCCAGCCACTCGATCATTAAAAACCACGGCGGTTGTATTTTAGCCGAGTCAGAGTTGGCAAAAGGCACGACTTTTTATATTTACTTGCCGGCGACGGATAAGCATGTGATGGCGGGGCGAGACCAGGACCCTACGGTTTACCGGGGGCATGGATCGATCCTGGTGATGGATGACGAGGATTCTGTCTGCTGGGCCGTGGCCGGAGTTTTGACCTCTTTGGGCTATGCCGTTAAGAGCGTAACGGATGGAGAGGCGGCGATTGCGGCTTTTACCGAGGCGAAGGCCCAGAATCGTCCGTTTGACCTGGTGATCTTGGATTTGACGGTGCCCGGCGGTATGGGCGGTAAAGAGACGGTCGTGAAACTTAAAGAGATCGCTCCGGATTTAAAAGTTGTGGTTTCGAGCGGTTATTCCAACGACCCGATCATGGCGAATTATAAAAAATATGGTTTCTGTGATTTTATCCAGAAGCCCTATAAAGCGCAAAACTTAGGCGAGGTCGTAACGCGTGTGCTGCGGGGGTGATCTACCCAGTTTGTGTCACTCCAGATAAGCGCGGAAGATATTTTCCAGCTCTTGTGTATTATTCACATCGATCGAAGTCTGAATAAATAAAGCAAAGGCATCTAAGGCGATCACGGCATTGACCCCGGCATCATTGGTCACGACTTCGCGCAGGCGTTCGCAAAAGGCGCGGTTGACTTGTGCGATCCTGCGGTAGGTCTCGGCTAGTTTGGCCATTGTCCAATCGGCCGGTTTTCCCTGTTTGGCGAGAAAATATTGCGCCAGGATATACATGGAGAAGACGCGGTAGGCGGTCTCGTCATTATCGGCGAAAGGAAGATGAAAGCGCACCAAAGGGCGCAGCTTAGCTAAAACCGGGCAGCCGCCGGCGGCCATATAGATCCCCGCCAGAGAGCTTAAGCCGCCTTGCAGCGAGGTTTTTTTTACGTAATTTCTTTGCGCGCTCTCGACCGTGACGGTTACCTGCTGGCAGGATTCAAGGTCTTTGCAGAAGTTGACCAGGCTTAACATGCTGACCGCCGTCGGGCAATCGGCATAGTGCAGTTCGTTTAAAGGGCATTGGGGGCACTTGTGAAAACTAAGCCGCGTCCACTCGGGTGTCGCTTTGATCTGCGGCCCGACTAAGGTCAGATCTTTCGTATTAAGGGCGACGGGGAAATATTCGATTTTGCCGTCAGGGAAGGTAAAGCGATAAGTGAAGGTGATAGTATCTTTTTGTTTTTCCATAGGCTCTATTATTCTACGAAAAGGAGGTTTGGTCAAACCTTTAAAAAAGCTTCGTGGTTTGACAACCGCGGTTATGGGGTGTATAAAATGATAGGGAGCCTAAATGCCGACATTTTCTCATGAAAGCTGTGAAGATTGCGCCGCGATGTGCTGCCGCAAGCTGGTGATGCCGATCGCCGGCCCTCAATCGAAAAAAGATCTGGAAAAATTAAAATGGCAATTGCACTTTGACGCGGTGAAGATCTTTATTCAGGATAAAGCGTGGCACCTGATGGTGGAGAGTAAGTGCCGTTATCTGGGTACGGATGATCGTTGCCGCCAATACCACGCTCGGCCGAAGATCTGCCGCCGGCACAACCCGCCCAATTGCGAATTTTTCGGCATGATCTACGATGTGATCTTCAATACGCCCGAGGAGCTGGAGAAGTATTATAATGAAACTCAGCGAACGCAAGCGCTGCGCGCGCAGGGCTAACTCCCTCCAACTCCCTCTTTACAAAAGAGGGAGGGCGGACGGGATTGGAGAGTTAGAGATGCAGGTATTTAACAGTAAACACACTAGAGAAAAACGGGTTGCTTTACGGAAGGCGCAAACTATAGCGGAACAAGTGCTTTGGGCAAGGCTTAGAGCCGGAAGATTCAATAAACTGAAATTTTTTCGGCAATACGGAATAGGCGGTTATATTGCTGATTTTTATTGTCCGTCTGAAAAATTGGTAGTTGAGGTTGATGGCGGCCAACATCATGCCGGTGATGCCAAAGAATACGATGATGAACGGAAAAAATATATGAAAGCGTTGGGAGTAAGGACAATACGATTCAATAACCGTGAGGTTTTGACTAAAATAAAAACGGTGCTGGAGGTTTTAGGGCGAGCGGTTGGTTTCTAACTCCTTCTTTTTCCGCTTGTCATTACGAGCCGAGCTTGTTGTAAGGCGTGGTAATCTCTTCCTTCCCAAATTTATTCATAGTGGTAAAATAAAGTTTGTGATGAGGAAATTTTATTATTTAATCATTTTATTTATATTTTCCGGGTGCAGCGCTACATCCACAAATGTTGGGCAGAATTATTGTTTCGATAAAAATGGTAAGAGAAGTTTAGTTATTGGGCGGATAGATTGCTCGAAATTTGATAAATTTTCCGGTTTACAAGATTCTTTATGGGTACGGTTTAAAAATAAAAGTAATCACAAGGCTTATAGCGTTAGCGTAGACCATTCGAGCGCGTCGGATCTATTTTTCGGTGGCCATCGCCAAGGCATAGCCCTTGATTTTTATCTGCTTATGGAGCCGGGAAAGTACCATATAGAACGGATATCGCTGGGTAAGCAATGGAACCTAGATTGGCCGGGTATTTATATTACGGTTCCTCAGCAGGCTTCAGTTTTGTATGTTGGTACGCTTTGCATAGAGAAAGACGGTGATGCAAGCTCTTGGGGTAGAGCACCGGTTTGCTATCAAGTAGTGGACGAAAAAGAAAAAACCTTGCAGGAAGTAGCGAAAGCGCTGCCTGCTGTTAGGCTGGACGCAGAGACCAGATTGATGGAGCAGGGAAACTGTAAGTAGAAAAAGGGACAGGTTCGGGCAAGCGTTATTTAACTCCTTCCGCAATCGAGCCTGCAGCGAGTGGTGAAATAATAAAATTAGTGAATTTTAGAAGGAGGAGGTATGCGTAAATCGATCTTAACAATTATTGTTTCTTTATTCGCGTTGGCAGTAACGAGTTTTGGCGCGCCGTTTCTTTACGCGCAGCAACCCGGGTTATCTCAGGATAAAAACGGCAACCTTGAGCTTCACGTCGTGACCGATGAAACCGTTAATATCAAAGTATTTATCGACGATAAGCCGGCAATAGACGCGCAGTTTCAAAAAGATATAAGCGAAGAGAGGATCTCGATCGCGCCGCATAAAGTATTTTATTTTAATTTTCAACCCGGCAAGCATACTTTGCGCGCCGAAGCCCAGCCGGGCAACCAGAGTTTTACCGGGGAGTTTGAAGTAATAAATAATAAGCAATGGCTTGCGCTTAGCTACGTTGATCCGCAACGGATAAAGCAAAAAGAACAATTTACCCTGGAAGTGTACGACCATCAGATTTGGTATCAATGATGGGGTTGGCTCGTAACTCCCTCTGCTACGCCAAGGCTTCGCCCCTCCCCGATTTTCGTCCTTACCAAAGCCTGAATTTACAGGTATAATAATATTCTTATGAAAAAGATGGTGGTAAAGCTAGGCAGTTCCGTGATCGCCCCCAAGGGCAAGCTCGACCAAAACCTGGTCGCGGCGCTGGTTGCCGATATTTTTAATGCGAAAAAAGCGGGGTATGAGGTGGTGGTCGTCTCATCGGGCGCCATCGCCTGCGGGTTAAACCGTTTGGGGCATAAAGCTAAACCGAAAGAGATGCATGCTTTAATGGCGATCGCTTCGGTGGGGCAGATCATTTTAATGGATGCTTTTGATAAGAAATTCCGCGCCAAGAAAGGCTTATGCGCCCAGATCCTTTTGACCTGGGCGGATTTTGATAACCGCGAGCGGTATATCAATATCCGTAAGACGATCGATACACTTTTAAAGATGGGGGTAACGCCGATCATCAATGAGAATGACGCGGTGACCAGTGAAGAGATCCGTTTCGGCGATAATGATTGGACCTCGGCGCGCGTCGCCGACCTTTTAGATGCCGATACTCTGGTGATCTTATCCGATGTTAGAGGCTTGTATGATGGTGATAAGGTGGTAGCGCGCGTAGAAAAGATCGACCAGAAGATAAAAGCCTTAGTGCGCCAAGAAAATAAGACCCATACCCATGGCGGGATGGATACAAAATTAGAAGCCGCGACCTCCGCCAGCTACGCGGGGATCAAAACCATTATCGCTTTGGGCCGGGAAAAGAATGTCTTAACGCGCATTGCTAAAGGCGAAGCCGTAGGGACATTATTCTTGCCTATGGAGCAGAAAGAGAATGCGCGCAAGCGCTGGATCTTCAGCAAACAGGTCAAAGGGACATTGACCGTTGACGCCGGGGCGCGTAATGCGCTTTTGTGCGAGAATAAAAGTTTGCTGGGGGTGGGAGTGATCAGGGTCGAGGGGGAATTTGCTAAAGGCGATGCCGTGGCGGTTACCGGCCTTGATGGGGTTTCATTAGGCTGCGGAATTACCAATTATAATTCGCAGCAGATCGTACCTAAAGGGAAATTGGATGGCGAAGTCATCCATCATGATAATTTTATCCGCGAGGCCGAGGGTTGGTGTTACAGCCCGTACCGGTACAGCGGGAAAAAAGAAGGTTGAGGTAAGTATATGAAAATCGTGGAGAACGAAATTACTTTGGACGATTTGAGGCAGATGGCGGCTGCGATGTTTGGTAACTTTGTCAAGGCGGTGGTGGATATTGAAAAAGGCTCTTTGGCGATCGATGCCGAGCTGCACGCCGACCTTGAGGCGCTGCTTTTGGAAGCGGGATCGAAGACGCAGGCGCTTTGGGGGATCAACTTATATCCGGAGTTGACCGGCGATGATTTTGTGGAGTTTGATACGATGATCAATGTGCGCCCGGGCCAAAAAAACAATAGCCGGGCCGTGGAAGACGCAGCGGTGCGCGCTAAGATATTGGATATTGTGGAGAGCAAGGTCGTGTTATGAGCATTGAGCATAAAGCGCCGGCCGCCGGCGGCTGGGTTAATATGAGTTACCTGGAGCAGATGGCGAATGCCGGCAGTGAAGTCGAGCGCTCGATCAATTGGCGCGAGAAAGGCAACGCGGATTACGCGCTCCAGGCCGGCGCACGGGCGCTGGAGTTATTAGACATGACCTTAGATTGCGCGAAGGGATTTTCACGCTTAAAAGAGACGGCGCGCGCGCGCGAGGTTTTTGTCGATTATTTCTACGGAGACAACTGCTATAAATCCACGGCTGGGTCGTGGCGGAAATATTTTTTAGCCTTTGCTGTCGCGGCAAGGAGAAAATAAAGCGCGAGAGCTATCTTGACAATCCTTAAACGTTCATTATAATGAACGATGAGGACATTAAAATGAACGTTAGCAAAAAACATAATCTACGAGACATTCTGTACAACCCCGTTCCTTTAAAAGTATTATCTTTTTTTTCTCTAAATCCTAGCGATAACTTTTTAGCTTCGGAGATATCTAAGGCGGTTTCTGCCAGCAAAGGCGCTACGCATCAAGCTTTGCAGCTACTTATTGAATTCGAAATTGTTCGCCGTAAGGCCAAGGGTAATTTATTTTTGTATAAGGTTAACGAGGATAGCCCTGTATTAAAAAATTTTAAAATGTTTGAAAATTTTCTTCAGTTGCAACCTCTGTTGAAGCAACTCAAGCGTTATGCTTATCAGATAGTGTTGTTCGGTAGTTGTGCCAGCGGCGAGAACACTGAGCAGAGCGACATCGATTTATTTATAAAAACTGAAGATAAGGATAAGGTCGAGAAAATTATTAGTAAATTTGCGCAAAACGGTAAGCGGATCAACGCGGCGATTTATGATGCCTTGGAAGCCGTTAGTTTACAGAAAGAAGATAAGCATTTTTTTGAGCAGATAAAAAAAGGTATAACTTTGTGGGAAGGAAAACCAGAACATGAAGAATGACTTAAAAGGGGCTATCGAGAAAGGGCGGATTGTTCCTTTTGCCGACGGCCATAAGCTTATGTATAAAGAGTTGGAAACGGCAAAAGAAGATTTGGCCGATGCCGAGCAAACTTTTGGTGAGGAAAGATATAAATGGGCGACAGTCCAAGCTTATTATGCGATGTTCCACGCTGCCAGGGCGTTGCTTTATGCGAAAAATTATCGCGAAAAGAGCCATATTTATTTGGGGCGAGCAATGCTTGCTTTGTATATTGAAACTAAAGAATTATCTGAAGAATATTATGATAATTTTGTGCAAGGTATGAATTTACGGGAATTGGCGGATTACAAGCGTAAGTTTTCCAAAGAGGGGGCCGAGCGGGTTATCCAATCAGCGAAGGATAATATTGCGGCGACGGGAAAGATTTTGGGGAATATTAAATGATGACTTGGTTCGCAATGACGATGATTTGTTAGTATAATGATAGCCTAGGAGATGTTAAAGATGGACGAATATGTAAAAGATCTGGTGGATGAGGCGAAGGCGGCAAGTTATAAGGTGGCGGCTATCCCGGCTGCCGCGAAGGTTAAAGCCTTAAAAGCGATGGCTGCGGCTTTGCTGAAAAATAAAAGTTATATCTTAGAAGAGAATAAAAAAGATGTCGATGCGGCGTGTGCCGGTAATGCGGTAAAAAGCTTTATTGACCGTTTGACTTTGAATGAAGCCCGGTTAAAAGAGATGGCGAAATCGTTGATCGAGATCGCGGCGTTTAAGGACCCGGTAGGGCAAACCATCGCGGCCTGGAAGCGGCCCAACGGTTTAAAAATATCTAAAGTGCGTTCGCCGATCGGGGTGGTCTTGATCGTTTATGAGGCGCGGCCGAATGTGACCAGCGATTGTGCGGGGTTATTGTTAAAATCATGCAATGTGGGGATCTTGCGCGGCGGTAAAGACGCGATCAACTCTAATCTGGCGATCGCCAGGGTTTTGCAGAATGCCGCGAAAGCGAGCGGGATAAAATCACCGATATTTTTTATGGTCGATAGACTCGAGCATGAAGTGGTGGACTTGCTTTTAAAACAAAACGAAAAGATCGACCTGGTGATTCCCCGCGGCGGCGAAGCATTGATCCGTAAAGTCGTCGCGACTTCGACCATCCCGGTGATCAAACATTATAAAGGGGTTTGTCATATTTTTGTCGATAAGAGCGCGGATTTAAAAAGTGCAGTGAAGATCTGCATTAATGCTAAGGTGCAGCGGTCCAGCGTCTGCAATGCCGTAGAAAAAATTCTGGTACATAAAGGTATCGCCCGTAAATTTTTGCCGATCTTAAAAGCGGCTTTGGGCCAATATAGGGTAGAGATCCGCGGCGATAAAAAAGCCGTGGCGATCTTAAACGGTATCAAAGAGGCTAAAGAAGAAGATTGGTATGCCGAGTATCTGGACCTGGTTGTGGCGATCAAAGTGGTGGATAACGTTGAAGGCGCGATCGAGCATATTAACTTTTACGGTTCGCACCACACCGATAGCATCCTCACTAAGACCAAAGCTAATGCCGATAGATTTGTGAAAGAGGTCGATTCGGCGTGCTGTTTTGTGAACATCTCTACCCGCTTTTCCGATGGCGGACAATTTGGGCTTGGTGCCGAGATCGGTATTTCTACCGACAAGCTCCATGCCCGCGGCCCCATGGGCGTGGAAGATCTGACTACCTACAAGTATGTGGTCAGGGGTAATAATCTGGTACGTGGATAAAATATTAACAAAAGTATTGGGAGGTATGTGAAAATGAAAAAATATTTAGTGATTGCAGCGACAGCGGTGTTTTTGGGCGTTGGCATTTTGTCTTTTGCACAAAACCCACAAGCGGCTCAACCGGAGAGGAAAACCGTTCTTGCTTATAAGGATGAATTGAAACTGACTGATGCCCAGGTGGGAAAGGTTAAAGCTATTTTGGGTGAATTTGATGAAAGCAGCAAGGCGACTTACGGTAAGGCCGCGGAAGTAGACGGCGAGGCACGTAAATTGTTAGAGAGTAACGGCGATATCAACGAGATCGGTAATAAGATCAAAGACTCTTTTGCCTTGCAGGCGCAACTGGTGATCAACGAGATTGTGGCCGGAAGAAAGATCGACGCGGTTTTGACCCCGGAGCAGGCAAAGCAGTGGAAAGATATACGCATCGAAGAGATAAAGAAGGCACAAGAAGCGATGCGGCAGCAACCCACCATGCCGGTACAAGCCGCTAAATAATGAAAATCGGGATATTAGGCGGGGATAAATATAAACTTACTTTGCAAAACGTGGTAAAAGTTTACAACCCAGAGATAGATTAAAGATACTTATGGCGGCAAAAAAGCATAAAAAAAATATTTCACAGAAAGAGCGCGCAGAAAAGTATTTAAAATTTTTGGAATTCTTTAACAACTTCATCAATCATGCCCCAAAGCACCGTGAGCCTTTTATTGAAAAGGATATGCGGTTATGAAAAAGCAAAAGACTTCGATGAAACATCTGTTTTTGTTTGCGGTATTGTTTTCCCTTACGGCGTGCAGCCGCGCGCCGGAGAAGTCCGTTGCCGTTGAGGCTGATCTCGCCCGCAAAGCGACGTTGATCGCGCAGGCCAAAGAGATCGAAAAATTAGATGATGTCGGTAAACATGTTTATGCGCCGGTATTTATTAAGTTGGCACGTATCTATGCTCAAGAAAAAGATTATCGAAACGCCATTTCGTATTATCAGAAGGGCATATCGATAGATTCGTTTGATTCACAGCCCTTGCTGGAATTGGCGCAGCTTTATGAGGAGATGGGATTATATAAAGACGCGGCTAAACGTTTCGAACAAGTGTTGTCTTTGCGGCCTAAGCGTACGGTGGAGGATAAGGCAAACGAGGGGTTGGCGCGTGTAAGGCCAAAAGTGCTGCCGGAGAATGTGCGAGATTCCGATAGCAAGCCGCTTACGTATAAAGATATTACGATTTATCTTTTGCCCTTCGACGTACTGGATAAAGAGTTGATGGAGAGTTTACGCGTGGCTTTACAAAGCGCTTATGGAGTGCGGTTTGTTTTGCTGGATAACACCGCCGGACCTTTTGAAGGTTATAATGTTATGCGCAACCAGTATTTTGTGATGCCTTTGGGCGCGAGTGCAGTTAAGCGCTATGCGGATATTCGTTCGCGCCCGGGTACCCGCGCGGTTTTGATAGTGACCAGCCATGATATTGCCGACGAAGATGTAAACTTTCTTTTTGGCGCGACGATGGCCGAGTATGATATAGGGGTAATATCGTTTGCGCGGTTTTTGGAAGATTTTCCCGATAAGGTTTCGCGGTTTAAACGTATTTATATCCAGGCACTCTCGACAGGGGGAGGTTTACTGGGCCTTGTTCGTTGTTCGACGCCGCTTTGCGCGCGGGCCTACCCGAATAGCTTCGATGAATTTATTCGGAAAAAGACTACCCTTTGCGATATTTGTCGCGGCCAATTAGTTGAAGGACAACGTAAATTAAACCATGTGGCTAACATCCCTTGGAGCGAAGAAGACCTAGCCAGCCTGGAACAGGTACGCAAAAAATATAAATTGGATGTGCAGTGATGAAAATCGGTATATTGGGCGGGACGTTTAATCCGCCCCATCTAGGGCATTTGATCCTGGCGCAGGAAGCCTGCCAAAAGGTGGGCCTAGACCGCGTATTTTTTGTACCGACCAATATCCCGCCGCACAAACAAAGCGGTAATGTATCGGCGCAAGACCGGCTAAAGATGGTGAAATTGTTAGTCCATGGGGATAAGCGCTTTGTGGTGACCGATGTAGAGATCAAGCGCAGCGGGGTTTCGTATACGATCGATACGGTGCGGGAGTTAAGGAAAAAATATCCTTGTGATGAATTATATTTGATCGTTGGTTCGGATTTAGCCAATAATTTTTCCAGCTGGCGGTATTTTGACGAATTAAAAAAAGAGATCGAGATCGTGGTCGCCCGCCGGCGCGACTATCCGCTGCGACGGGAGGGTGATTTTTGGACGGTGGGTATCCTGCAGATGGGAATATCCTCTTCCTATATAAGGAGCTTGATAAAGAGGCATTTTGGCGTAAAATATCTCGTTACCGACAAAGTGGCGCAGTATATAGAGAAACATAAATTATATAAGTGAAATCCCGGCAAAGCCGGGATAATTCGACTAAGGATTTTTTCTTCGCAAATAGCTTGAAAAAACCAAGTCTCATTAGGAGGTTTTTATGATTAAGTTTGGCACCGACGGTTGGCGCGCGATCATTGCCGAAGATTTTACCTTTGATAATTTAAAAGTCATGGCTCAGGCTACGGCGGACTATTACAATAGCTTAAAGAAAAATAATAAGGCAGTGATCGGTTTTGACCGCAGATTTTTATCGCCGGATTTTGCTAAAACTGTAGCTAGCGTGTTTGCGGCTAATGGAATAAAGGTGACTTTGTCGGATAAAGATTGCCCGACTCCCACCGTGAGCTTTGAGTGCCGGTATTCGAAATATGATTTTGGCATTATGATCACAGCGTCGCACAACCCCTTTCGCTTTAATGGTTACAAGATCAAAACTGCTGCCGGCGGCGGGGCCGATAGCAATGTAACCGGATCAGTAGAAAAGTATTTACACAAAAATAAGGTAAAAGAGTTGGATTTTGATGCGGCAGTAAAAGCCGGTAAGATCAGGGTGGTAGACTTTACCGGACCTTACGTAGACTTTTTGCGCAATTACGTAAATATTAAAACTATCCGCCAACATAAATTAAGAGTTTTGGTGGATACTATGCATGGCGTAGGCAGTAATTATGTGGCGCAGGCCTTAGGCCCGTGCGGTATTAAGATCGATTATCTGCATGATGATTATAACCCGGGTTTTGAAGGCATCAACCCTGAGCCGGTAGCCGCGAATTTAAAAGAGTTGATGGCGCGGGTGAAAAAAGAAAAATATACCTGCGGTTTAGTTTTGGACGGCGACGCTGACCGCATTGCCATGGTCGACAGTAAGGGCAATTATGTGAATGCACAGGTGCTCTTGCCTTTATTGGCGATACATATGATAAAAAACCGCAAAGAAAAAGGCGGGATCGGCAAAACCGTGGTGGGCAGTAATTTGATCGACGATGTGGCATTAGACCTAAATGCTGCGTGCTATGAAACGCCGGTAGGGTTTAAATATCTTTCGAATTTATTTCAGGAAGGGGCAATCTGCGTAGGCGGCGAAGAGGCCGGGGGTATTGGTTTTAGCGGCTATATTCCCGAGCGTGACGGCTCGATGTCGTTTTTGCTGATATTGGAGATGATGGCTTATGAGAAAAAGACCTTTGACCAATTGCTGGCAGATATGTATAAAAAATACGGGCGCTGGTATTACTCGCGTACTGCGATCTCAGTAAAGAGCGTGAAGAAAGGGTTAGAGGCCTTAAAGTTGCCGGATCAGATATTGGGCAATAAAGTCGAACGCATCAATCGGGCGGATGGCATTAAGCTGATCACCAAAAAGAATTGGCTGATGTTCAGGAAATCCGGCACCGAGCCGATTGTGCGTGTTTATGCGGAGGCGAAAAGTGAAGCCGAGGCCAAAAAATTGGTCGACCAGGGCGTTAAAATGGTCTATGCGCTATAGCATAACCTGCTTTTTAGCGCGTTTGATCGCCAAGATTTTCGGCGATCTCAAGGTCGAATACCGCACCAAGTTACCCCCTAAAGGCCAGGCGTTTATTTATGCGGCCAACCATATGACTCATCTTGACCCGCCGCTTTTGGCCGCGACTTGTCCGCACCAATTGGGATTTTTAGCTAAGGAAGAGTTATTCGAAAATAAAATTTTTGGCGGGTTGATCAGCGCCATGGGTGCGATCCCTTTAGATAGAAAAAGCGGCGATGTCGGGGCGTTGCGTACCGCATTAAAAATGCTTAAAAATAATAAACCGCTGGTGATGTTTCCTCAGGGGACACGCGGAAAAAGTCTGGACGATTATACTGACGGCGTAGGATTTATTGCGAAAAAATCTAAAGCGCCGGTTTATGTAGCGCATATTCACGGGGCAGAGTCGATTTTCCCCAAAGGGGCGAAATTTTTCCGCTTTGGCAAGATAAGGATCGTGATCGATAAAGTCTCGGATATCGACGAAGCCGACGATTATCACCAGATCGCGGTGAAAGTAATGGCGAAGATCAAGAGCTTATAAGGGGTGGCGTAAAAGATGCTTAAAGCTTTGGTGGTGATTGCGGCCGTGGCTGCGGTGATGATCGTTATCTATAACCGGATTACGCGCTTTAAGTTTTTGATGCAGGAGGGCTTTAGCGGTATCGATGTGCAATTAAAACGCCGCTGGGACTTAGTGCCCAACCTGGTAGAAGCAGTCAAGGGTTACGCTGGTTATGAAAAAAAACTTTTAGAAGATGTAACGCAATTACGTTCGCAGCTTTTGGCGTGTAATGATCCAGCGCAGAAAATCGATATGGAAAAAAATCTTGCCCAAGCCTTTAAAACCATTTTTGCTTTGGCGGAAAATTACCCGGATTTAAAGGCGGATAGTAATTTTTTGAGTTTGCATAAAACCTTAGTCGAGATCGAAGACGATCTGCAGATGGCCCGGCGTTATTATAACGGTACGGTGCGTAACTACAATATTGCCGTACAATCTTTTCCCGGCAACCTGGTGGCGCAAGGTTTTAATTTCAGGCTTGCACCTTATTTTGAAATCGAATATGCGACCGAGCGTAAAACCCCCGAAGTAAATCTTAAAGATGGGGTATGAGAGCAAAAATACTTTTACTTACGGCGGTTCTTTGTGGGTTGTCCTTGGCGGTATTCTCCCAGGAGCGGATTTTAAACTATGAGAGCGAGATCGTAGTCAATCGTGATGCTTCGCTTGATGTGGTTGAGACGATCAAGGTTGTTTGCGAAGGCAACCGTATCCGTCACGGGATCTACCGCGATTTCCCCACGCGTTACCGCGATTACTTTGGTAACAATTATAAAGTTGATTTTAATCTGCGCTCGGTATCGCGTGACGGCGTTACCGAAGATTTTCATACCGAAGATATTGCTCAGGGTAAACGCATATATATTGGGAGCAAAGGCCGGTTGCTTGCAAATGGCGAATATACTTACGCGATCTCTTATCACGTTACCCGCCAATTAGGTTTTTTTAAGGATTACGACGAACTTTACTGGAACGTAACGGGTAATGGTTGGGAATTTGCTATCGAAAGCGCAAGGGCCATTGTCCACTTGTTGCCGGAAGCAAAAGCCTTGGCTAGCGGTGCTTATACCGGCGTTAAAGGTTCGCGTGGACAGGATTTTACCGTCAACCAAAACGGCGATGAGATTATTTTTAAGTCGACGCGGGCATTTTCTCCCAATGAAGGTTTGACGGTCTATGTCGATTGGCCTAAGGGTTTTGTTGCGGCGCCCACGATGTGGGATAAATTTACCTATCTTCTTAAGGATAATGCTTCCGCAGTGGCGGGGTTGATCGGGATAATAATATTATTTTTATATTATTTTTCCATGTGGGCGAAGGTGGGGCGCGATCCACAAAAAGGGGTAATCATACCTTTATATGAGCCGCCGAAGGAATTTTCTCCTGCGGCTTGCCGCTATTTGGCCAAGATGGATTACGATAATAAAGATTTTGCTTGCGCTTTGGTAAACATGGCAGTTAATGGATTTTTGACGATCACAGAGGCTCACGATAACCTTATTTTCCCAACGATCGGCAGTACTTATATTTTTAAAAAAACCGGTGCGGACAACAACAATTTGTCGGCCGAAGAAAAAGCGATTGCGGAAATATTTTTTTGTTCCGGTGATACTTTCCGCCTGGAGCAGGAAAATCATGAGTGTATTGCTCAAGCCAGGGCAGCGCTAAGCCGTGTTCTGAAAAAAAATATCGAACAAACCTATTTTTTAAGCAATGCAGGATATTTTGTCGTTGGCTTGGGTTTATCAGTTTTGATCTTTGTTGTTCAAATTATGCTTTCGTCAGGGGGTAATATCATTGCGATTGTAGTTATGTTTATAGTGATCGGTATGGATATTATTTTTTACCATCTTTTAAAAGCGCCGACTATGCTCGGGCGTGCGATGCTGGATAAGATCGAAGGGTTTAAGCTTTACATCAATACTGCAGAAAAAGATACAATTGCATATGAAGTGAAAAACAAATCTCCGCAATTTTTTGAGAAATATCTGCCTTATGCGATGGCGCTCGATGTTGAAAAGGCTTGGAGCAATAAATTAGCCTCGGCTTTTGATGTTCGCGATGGGCAAAATTATACTCCAGTTTGGTATCACGGCAGTAATTTTGCTACTTTGGGAGCGGCAGGGTTTTATACGAATCTGGGTACATCGCTTGCTTCGTCGGTTTCTACTGCAGCGGTAGCGCCGGGTTCAAGCTCGGGCGGGGGCGGCTTTTCCGGCGGCGGCGGTGGCGGAGGCGGGGGAGGAGGCTGGTAAGATGGCGGTATTTGGTTATTTGGATGAGCTGCTTCCTTTATATAAAGGAAAAGATAAAAATATTTACAAAGGATTACTTTATTTAAAAAATATTTCGGCTAAAACTTTTAAAATGGTCAGGGCCGATAAGCCGCATAAAGATGAGTTTTGCGGGAAAAAGATATTCGCAATTAATCAGTGCTATTTGCCTAAAGACCATTCGCAGGCAAAATTTGAAGGGCACGAAGCGTATATTGATATTCAATTTATCTTTTCCGGTTGCGAAGAGATATATTTAGTTTCTCGGTGTGATTGTCAAAAAGAAACAGTTTACGATAAGGAAAAAGATATTCAGTTTTTTAAAAGTAAAGTTTGGTCGTCAATATATCTTAAGCCGGGCATGGCCGCGATTTTTTACCGGCAGGACATCCATGCCCCGTCTTTAAATTGTGGTATAAAAGGGATAATTAAAAAGAGCGTGGTAAAAGTTACTGCCCGTGGATAACCCTATTATTTGCAAGGGTTCTTTTTGTTGTTGACAAAGACCAGCCTTTAGGCGATAATTGAGAAAATTTTTTAAGGAGGTACGAAAAAGGTATGAACAAAGTTTCTGCGGAGCTCGAGAGCATTTATTTCGATTCGATCAAAGAATTAAACGAGGGAGAGATCGCTACGGGTAAGGTTATATGCGTGACTGACCGTGATGTTATTGTTGATGTAGGATATAAATCCGAAGGTATCATCCCCCGTTCGGAATTTGAGGGGATGGATTTGACTAAACTGGGGACAATCGAAGTTTATGTTGAGGGTATCGAAGATGAGGAAGGTAAAGTAAATCTTTCTTTTCGTAAGGCGCGCGAATCACGCGGTTGGCGCACTTTGGCTGGTCAATATAAGGAGGGCGATGTAGTTGAGGGCTCGGTAATCCGTAAAGTCAAGGGTGGCTACATGGTTGACGTTTTTGGGGTCGAGGGCTTTTTGCCGCAAAGCTTGTCGTCGTTTAAGAATATGGAAGATAGCGAAGTCATGGGCAAGCCATTCTCTTTCCAGATCGTTAAGATGAGCAAAGCCAAAGAAAATTTTATTATTTCGCGTAAAGACGCGTTGAAGATGGAGAAGGAGCAATCCCGCAAGAAAGTATGGGAAGAGATCAAGATCGGGATGGTAATGAAAGGCCGCGTTAAAAGCATCACTAACTTTGGTGCGTTTATTGATTTAGGCGGCGTTGATGGATTGCTGCACATCGCCGATATGAGTTGGAAAAAGATCACTCATCCTTCCGAGATCGTGGCTGTAGGCGACGATGTTTCGGTTTTGGTTTTAAATTTCGAAAAGGATAAGGGTAAGATCTCGTTAGGCTTAAAACAGATGACCGCCGACCCGTGGACCGAGATCGACCAGAAGTATTCGGTCGATTCGACGATTACCGGGCGTATTACCAATATTCAAAATTACGGAATTTTTGTAGAGCTGGAGAAAGGTATTGAAGGCTTGATCCATATTAGCGAGATTTCCTGGACCAAGAAATTCATGAACCTCCACGAAGCCTATGCAATCGGCGATACGGTAGAAGTTAAAGTTATCGGGGTAGACCCGGCTGAGCGCAAGATCTCCTTGAGCGTACGTCAGTTAGAGAAAGATCCATGGGAAGATATCGAAGGCATGGTTACGGTTGATTCGCAGATGGGCGGCAAGATCGTCAGCTACGGTGAAAAATGTGCTTATGCCGAGCTCGAGAACGGTTTGGAGGGTGTGATTTTCAGCGAAGATATTTCCTGGACGAAAAAAGTAGTGCGTTCACAGGATATTTTAAAGCGCGGGCACGCTTATGATTTTAAGATCTTAGGCATTGACCGGGAGAACCGCCGGATCATTATTGGATTAAAACAATTACAAGACGACCCGTGGCCGACCATCGTGGAGAGGCTTCCTATCGGTAAAGTGCTCGAAGGGGAAGTGGTTAAGGTGGCGAATTTCGGCGTTTTTGTAAAGATCGATGAAGAGCTCGAAGGCTTAGTCTTTGCCGGCGAGATCGAAAAAGATGTTATGGATAAACTTAAGCCTCAAGATAAGATTCAAGTAAAAATAATTAAAATTGATGCCGGTGCGGCAAAGATCGGTTTGTCGGCCAGGCTTGATGCGCCGATTCCTTCTCAGGAATAAGCCTTAAATGGCGAGGTTTTAGTGGATAAAGACTTAAACCTGCACCTTGAAGCTTTTAAGAAAAACTGCGTAGATTTTATCTGCGAGGCAGAATTAGCAGAGAAGCTGAAAAACAGTTTCTCTGCTAATAAGCCGCTTAAATTAAAGATCGGTTTTGATCCTACCGCCCGCGATATTCATTTAGGCCATACGGTACTTTTAAGAAAATTACGTAAATTGCAGGATTTGGGCCACGAGGTTCAATTGATCATCGGTGATTTCACCGCCAAGATCGGTGACCCGTCCGGCAAAAGCGCATTGCGTCCAATTTTGAGCGATGAGCAGATCAAAGACAATGCCGCAACTTATGTCGAGCAGGCTTTTAAGATTTTAGACAGTAGTAAGACGAAAATAATTTTTAACGGGTCATGGTACCTGAATATGCCGCTGGCGCAGTTTTTATCGCTTTTATCCCACTATACCGTAGCGCGGATTTTAGAACGCGACGATTTCTCTAACCGCTTAAAAGAAGGCAAGCCTTTAAGCATGTTGGAGGTGGTTTATCCGCTGGTACAAGGTTATGATTCGGTCTGCCTTGAGGCAGATGTAGAATTCGGCGGTACGGACCAGAAATTTAATCTTTTGGTAGGGCGCGCTTTGCAGGAGACTTTTGGGCAAAAACCTCAATGTGTGATCACGATGCCGATCTTGGTCGGTTTGGATGGAAAAGATAAGATGTCGAAATCGTTGGGTAATTATATCGGCGTCAACGACACACCAAGAGAGATGTTCGGCAAAGTAATGAGCATTTCTGATGATACGATGTGGGAGTATTACCGTTTATTGACGGATTGCGATATTGAGGAAGCTAGGAAGCTTCATCCTAAAGAGGCAAAATTGCGCTTAGGGTGCGAAATCGTAAAATTTTATCATAATGATGCTGATGGCCAGCATGAGCGCGCGGAATTTGACCGGGTATTTTCGCAGAAAGAATTGCCTGCCGATATGCCGGTTTACAATGCGCAAACCTCTGCGGTCGATTTAGTTGAAGTCATTTTTTCCATGAATCTTGCTCCTTCAAAGAACGAAGCGCGCCGGCTTTTCCAACAGGGCGCGGTTTCTTTTGCCGAATCCGGCGAAGTGATTAAAGACACCAAGCTTACCTTGCACGGCACGGTGGTACTCAAGGTCGGCAAGCGAAAATTCATAAAAATCGTTTTAGGTTAAAAGATGTCAAAAATACTGATGCTTTTAGAGGCGGGTTATTGCGGCTGGCTGGTTTGGGCCAAGTTTATGAATGAACGCCTTGTGTTGCCGCGCGAACAATTGGCTTTGGGTGTATTAGCCTGCGGCGCTTTGCATTGTCTGATGGCAATTTTTTATTTATTACGTAATGACCGGCCGCGTTCGATTTTTCCAGCGACCGGATTTGCGGTTTACGGAGTTTTTCTTTACCAGATCTTCCCCAAAGATATGGTGCAGGCGTGCACCTTCGGCGGTATTGGCCTTATCCTGCTTGCCGTCCAAACCATATACGTAGCTTTCGAAGCTTAAAACGGAGGTAAGTGATGGAACAAAAAAACATCGATCCGCGCCATGCGGCTGCGCTTAAAGCTTTTGCGCAAGAGCTAAAACTTGCTTACGCCGACGAACTCGTTTCCCTTCTTCTTTACGGCAGCGCCGCCAGCGGCGACTTTGTAAATAAGCACTCTAATTTCAATCTTCTCGCGGTTTTGAAAAATTGCGCCCCGGAAAAAATAAAATTGGCCGCTGTGCCGCTACGGCGCATTAAGACGGCGAGTCTACTGATTTTAAGCGAAGAAGATATTGCCACATCAACGGATGTTTTTCCTATTGAGTTTTTAGATATGCAGGAAAATTATCAATTGCTTGGGGCAAAGATGTCTTAAGGGATATTCGCGTGGACATGCGCAACTTGCGCTTTCAATGCGAACATGAACTTAAAGCCAAGCTTTTTCGCCTGCGCCATGCATATATGGTCGAGCGCGATAATGGCGTCTTGGCGCGGCTACTCTTAGCTTCGTTTACCTCGATCGTACATATTTTGCGTAATGCCTTGCGCGTAAAAGGTAAAACCACTCCCTATTTAAAACGCGATGCCTTGCCGGTTATTGCCGGAGAGTTTGCAATCGACTTGCCGCTCTGGGAAAATATTTTAGCAGTGCGCGAAAAGCATTTGTGCCTTAAGGCGGATACGGCGTTGACCTTCGCTGCATTCATTCGCGACCTGGAAAAGGTCGTCGCATCCGTAGATAAGTGGTAATTTTCATGCGTAAATTATTTCTTACCCTGATATTGCTTGGGGTTACGGTTTTAGCTCGCGCCGACAAAGTACCGCAGCCAATCGGCTGGGTCAACGATTTTGCGCAGGTTTTAGATGCCGGCACAAAAGATAAATTAAATACTTTAATCACCGAGTTAGAAGAAAAGACTACAAGCGAGATCGCGGTGGTCACGATCGCTTCAATCGCCCCTTATGACGAGAAAGAATATGCGCGCATGCTTTTTGATCAGTGGCAGCCGGGGAAAAAAGGCAAAGATAATGGCGTTCTCGTACTTTTAGCGGTAAAAGAGCGCCGGTGGCGCATCGAGACTGGATATGGTGTCGAAGGGGTCTTGCCTGACGGCTTGTGCGGTGATATCGGGCGCACCTATATGGTGCCTTATTTTAAAGATGGTGCTTATGCCCAAGGCCTTTACCATGGTGTTGGTGCGCTTGCGGCGGTTATCGCCAAGAATGCTCACGTTACCTTGACGGGCTGGACCGATTCCGGCGAGCCTCACGAAGGATCGTCAGATATTAGCCCACTACTAAAAATTTTCGTTATAGCCGTGTTTATTGGTATTGTGATAATAAGAATCCTACTGGGTGCGGGGAGTGGATATGGATCCGGAGGCTATTACGGCGGTGGCTATAGCGGAGGTTTTGGTGGCGGTAGCAGCACAGGCGGATTCGGCGGATTTGGCGGATTTGGCGGCGGGGGTGGTGGCGGTGGTGGAGCCGGTGGTGGATTTTAATATAAAACGGAGGAAGCAATGAAAAATATTTTAATCGGGTTAGCAGCGGTCGTTGCCTTGGTGGTTTTGTTTGTAGTGATGCCCTTTGTCGGCGCTTATAACGGTATTGTCAGTAAGCAGGAGACGATCCCGGCGAAGTGGGCGCAGGTAGAGAGCCAGCTGCAGCGCCGGAATGATTTGATCCCGAATTTAGTAAATACGGTAAAAGGTTATGCGGCGCATGAGAAGGGAGTCTTTGAGACTGTGACCAATGCCCGTTCCCAATGGGCTAAGGCCGGCACTCCCGAGGAAAAGATCAAGGCTGCCGGGGCTATGGATAGCGCATTATCCAGATTGCTCATGGTGACGGAGAATTACCCTACGCTAAAAGCCGATGGTACATTTTTACGGTTAATGGACGAGTTGTCCGGTACGGAAAACCGGATCGCCGTCGAACGGATGCGCTATAACGAAGCAGTGAAAGATTATAATATCGCGGTACGCACTTTCCCCGGTAACATTGTTGCCGGAATGTCGGGGTTTAAGCCGGCCAGCGAATATTTTAAAGCCGAAGAAAAAGCGAAAACCGTTCCCGAAGTAAAGTTTTGATCGAGGAACCAAGCCATTGGTTGATGGGGTATTTTTTATAAATTGCCCTTGACAAGCAGTGTGTAGATATGTTATATCTGTAAACGTTTACAATATATAAGCCTGGGGAGGCAATGAGGCTTAATCAAAAGCAAGCGCAGAGCGCATTGCTTACGATTGTAGCCGAATTGTCCCACACAAGTGTGGGGCCTGAAAAAGGGTCTTCCCATGAAGCGTTTCCTGAACCTGCTTGTTTTACTTACCTTTTGTTTTTCTAATCTCAATAGTTATGCATCGGTTGTTTCCTCGAATTTGCCTCGGCCCGGTACCATGCTTTTTCCGGCCGGCGAAGCTTCATTGCCGGTATTAAAAGGTTTAAGGCTTGACCCCAATGATCCGATGCATATGCAATTTATTATTGATACCGGTACCAATAAAACCGTAGATAAAGATCAAGCCAGTCAGCTAATACGTTATTTTTTGGCCGCCTTAGCCACGCCGGCGCAGGATATTTGGGTGAATTTATCGCCCTACGAAAAAGAACGGATCATGGAAGATAACCTTTCGTATACGGATTTGGGTAAGGCGATGTTGGAACAGGATTATCTTTTGAAGCAGCTGGCGAGTTCATTGACCTATCCGGAAACGGAGACGGGTAAGAAATATTGGGATGATGTGAATAACGTAGGGGCGCGGTTGCCGCGCCCGGGGCAGGGAAACCCTGCCCCTACGAATTCATTCAACAAGGTCTGGATATCTTCCAAAGAAGCCGAAGTCTACGAAGGCGCTAACACAGTAGTTATTACTAAATCGAGCTTGAAGGCATTGACGGATACGGATTATTTGGCGATGCAACAGAATAACGTAGGGGCGCGGTCGCCGCGCCCGGGGCAGGGAAACCCTGCCCCTACGGAGGCATTCAAAAAAACTATTTTGCCCCAAATCGAAGCCGAGCTAAACACCGGCAAGAATTTTGCCAACCTGCGCCAGATTTATAATGCTGTCATCTTGGCTTCGTGGTTTAAGAACAAATTTAAAGAATCGTTTTTTAAATACTATCTCAACCAAAAAAATATTAATGGCATTGCTTTGGACGACAAGACCAGCAAAGAGAAGATCTTCAACCTTTATGTCCAAGCCTTTCAAAAAGGTGCGTATAATTACATAAAAAAAGAAACCGTAGGGGCGAAGGGCTATTCGCCCACGCGAAAAGTTACTAAACGCGCTTATTTTTCTGGCGGTACTGCGCCGAATATTGGCGTTCCGACTGTGCCGGCGGTTACGCCAAGCGCTGCGGCGGTGCCGGTACAGGGCACAGGTACCTTGATTGACTTGGAGCTTACGCCGCCGCCCCAGCTTATCGATAGGGCTAGTGTTGCGAGCTTGATACCGGAGATACGTGAATATTTAGGCAAAGAGTGTCCGGAAGCTCATCTAGAAGAAGATAGATTGGAGCGTGCGGCCGAGATCTTGCTGCAAGAGAGGGCTAAGCGTACGGCTGAAACCATGACCGGTAATGTTGATGTTACGTATATCTTTTTCCCCCATAGTGCACCTATAATGGTATCCTTGCCGATCAATTTAGGCATGGGGGGCACGGCGGCGGTGCAAAGGCAAGACGATGTCACTTGGGCGCTGGGAAGAGTATTTGAATATTCTTGGGAGGATGACCGGCACGGAGACATATTATCAAATTATATGCGCATTGCCCTTAAGGGCCTTGAGGCTAATTTAAATGTTCCCGAAGGCAAGCGTCATTACGCTCAAGAGCGCGATTACCGCGGCTTGATAATCTTGTATCGATTAATCCACGTACTTTCAGTAAATACCGCAGATGAGCGCGTTCGAGCGTTGGCTGGTTTTAGGGAAAGTTTCACCAACGCCTTGAAGGATTTAAGGAGATTTAAATACACCGGCCCTGATATTCAGGCCTTTTCCCAGACGAATCATTTTATCGAGCTCTTGGCGCAATGGAGTGAAGACAGAATAGGTAATGAACAATTACGTGATGCATTAAGAAGAGATGAGCACCGCCTGGGAATAGAGCATACGGCTTATTTGGCATCCCGGTGTGATATGTATTTGTTACCGCGTTATTTAGTGGGTCGAGCGTTTTACCAAACGCGTGGTGCTTTATACGGTGCTGGGATATTAGCCGATGAAAAGCAGGAAGTAGAGTTGACGGCTAAAGTCATTAAGGCTGTCGGTCGGGAGAGTGGTCAACTTGATACTTACGGATTGCAGATCCCGGGGCTGAACAAAGATCCTCGTTGGCAAGCGGATTTGATTGCCGAGCTTGCCTTAGAGGTGCAAAAAATTATTGGTTACGCTCAGGTTAAAAAAATTTCTTTGCAGGCCGCTTTGCAACAGCGCCAAGACGCGCATGAGATGAATGCAGCGATCAGAAAACTTAACCCAAAAGCGGAGATTGCTTTGGTTGAGAAGGTGCGTGCCGGGGAGAGGTTGGAGGAAATTTTTGCTAACCCTTTGTTTATTGTTGCAGAAAACTATTCTGGTAACGAAGCAATTGATATCGAGCGTACGGCTTTGGCATTGCAAGAAATATCCCGAGCCCCATATTTTGGGTCAGACCAAGATTTCCACTTGGTTAGATCGTTAGAGATGGTTCAGCGGTTGTTAAGCGCGGGCGATAGCGCCTTGAACTCGGTTGCCCCGGTTAGCAAAGACCAGGCTATAAAATTACTGTACAGGTTAGGCTTAGAAGATTATGGTAATTTAAGGATAAAGGCTCAATGGTTAGGTGACGGCGATAGGAATGCGATCCATCGCTATGATTTTATTATGAATCTTTTAGACAATGCTATTCGAAATATCAAAACTGCGCAGGGCAAATGGGAGGCGATCGATCGGCAATTAGAAAAAATGTGCCCAGGATCAAATACCATACAGGGGCAAGATCGTGCAACCTTGATCTGGTGGATTGCAGTTAACCAAAAAGCCCAAGATGGTTCGGCTGCGTATTTACAATTATCTGCGGCCTATCCTAAAATTTTGCTCGATCGAGATATTCCGGCAGTTGCGGCTTACGACACCAAAGCTTTGTTGATGGCAGGACGTAGCGGCGGCGAAGCGGCGTTTACTGGTAATAGTGGTTCATCGGCAAGCAGTGAGACCCCAGCATCCGCAGAAAGTGCTGTTGTAGCGCAACCGCAAGACGGTGGTATTGCTTGGCAGAGTGTGGTTATAACAGGTAATTCCCAGAGTAAATTTTATTTTACCCGTATCCCCGGCCAAGCCGAGATAAAACAAGTTTTTGATAATGTGAATTTTACGGTGGTGGTGTTAAACCAAAACCAATCGTTACGGGAATTTGCAGGGTTAACG